>MTLD01000037.1_pt1 | contig 105883 bp, 93 predicted proteins | sample 1982471 | NCBI WGS metagenome assembly MTLD01 (sample SAMN05712604, study PRJNA340218) | biofilm metagenome | isolation source: sample SPM anode biofilm adapted to -50 mV | place: USA | collected 2012-02-03
CAAATCCGTCCAGCCCGACTTTTGAAAGACCCGATCGGTTCCTCCGATCGGGTCTTTCTATTTTCAGGGGCTGGACGGATTTGATCCGAAGCGCCGTCCCGAGCGCATAGCGAGGGCTCGGCGCAGGGACGCGCCGAGAGGTGCGGAGGCGGGTCGCAGGGAGCGCACACTACGTGCGCGACTGGAGGCCAAATCCGTCCAGCCCGACCCGAGGAGAGACCGCTCGGCGACGACAGGACGGCGCACGTATCACGAAGTTGCACCGCGGCTCGGCGGCCCGGATCAGTACATACCCCCAATTCGACCTGCCCTGCAACGAGGCTGTCCCTCTTGACGAATCACTCTGAAGACATTACTTTACATTTCGAAGTTACTTTGCGATGCAAAGTACTCTGTCAAAGGAGTTCCTGGTGGAAGAAGCAAGAGAGAAAGAGATCGAAGAGCGAGCCGAGGACATCAAGGCCATCCGGCGGCTGCTTACCGAAGCGGGCGATATTTCGCTGATCCAGCCTTGGGCCTTCATTGTCTGGGCCGTCATCGTGGCCGCAGTCTCTATCATCCATTATCAGCTCTACATGTCCATATCGATTGACATCAGGACAGCCCTCGCCTGGATCGAGCTGCCAGCGCTGATCCTCGGCGCCATCGCAGAAAGCGTATCGTGGGCGCTCAATTCCAGAAGGCGAGCCCTGCCGCTGTTCAACCGGCGCCTGGGAGGCGCGATCCTGAGCTTCATAGCCTCCAGTATCGTGATCGTCGTCGTCGTCGTCCGACTCGCCCTGGTTTCGCTGACTCCAGGCATCGCGGTGCTCTTCGCCGCGCTCCCGATCGTATTCTACGCACAGATTTCGTACGGCTCGCTGTTCATCGAGACCTTCGTTGGCATCGCGGTAGGCCTTCTCTTCGAATTCGCCGGCGCCACGGGTCCGGCCCTCTACCTGGCCGGGGGACTCTTCGCCGCGATCCTCTATGCAGTCTCGGGGCTGCACATATATCTGATCGAGAGGCGGCAGCGTGGCTGATCCCTTTGCCCGCTTCGACGGCATCTTCTTCGAGAAGTCGCGCCTTGCCATAGTCGCGCTGCTCTACATGGAGGAATACGCTGCCTTCACCACGCTTCGGGAGAGGCTGGACGCGACGGACGGTGCCGTGTACTCCCACCTCGAGCGGTTGATCGAAGGTGGCTATGTAGAGAAGCGCAAGGAGATAGTCGGGATAAAGGCGCAGACGGTCTATCGTCTGACCAAGAAGGGCAAGACCGAGTTCAACGCCTACCTGGGCGTAATGGAGGAACTCCTGACTTCGAGATCGAGAAAGGAAGGCAAGAATTGACGCATCGCCGTTCCGAGGGCTTGTCCCCCACCATGATCGCCATGATCACCGCGCTCGTCGTACTTGCGACGCCGGCGAGCACCTGGGCCGATGGCCCCGATCCGACCGCCGCCTTGAAGGCTGCCGACGCGGCCATGTATCCCGCGAGCTTCAGCGTAACCGTGGCCATCAGCACGGAACGACCGGGCCAGGAATCTACGAGCATGGAGATGCTCGTGTCGCACAAGTCGGGACGCGGGTCCTTCATCGAGTTCCTCGCGCCGGCGAGGCTGAAAGGCACGCGTCTGCTCCAGACTGATGGCGCCTTGTGGATGTACAGTCCCAGAGCCGGGTCGCGTACCCCGCTGAGACTATCACCGCGAGAATCCTTCCAGGGAAGCGCCTTCTCGAACAACGACATCGGCGACCCCTCGTGGTCGAATGATTACCAGGCGAGCCTCGTGGGCTCGGGAGTGGTGGATCACCCCGAATTCGGACAGGCCGAGGTGTGGATCATCAGTGGCAAGGCGCTTCGCCGAGACGTTCCCTACGGCGAAATCCGGATCTACCTGAGAAAGGGCGATCTCCTTCCGCTCAGGATCGAATACTTCGCCAAGAGCGGCCTCCCCCTCAAGACGATGGATCTTTCCGATTTCGCGAGTGCCGCAGGAAGGCTGCGCCCTCGTCGCATGGTGATGACGAGCGCGGCCGGCACCGGAGAGAAGAGCGTCGTTCTAATGAGCGAACTTCGCGAGAGAACCGATCTTCCTGACGCAATGTTCAACCAGTCATGGCTGACTCGATGAACTCGAATCGAATGTACCTTCGAGTATGCGCCGCAGCCTTGGCGCTCGCGGGATTCGGTCTCCCGCTCTTCGCGGTCCCTGGCGATGGTCTCGCCCTCGAAACATCGGGAGTTGCATCGGTATACGCAGCTCTTTCCTATCCCGCTGAGCCCGACGGAAGCATCGGCAATCCCGAGCCAAGGGCCGGGCTCGAGTCAGACCTGCGGCTGTCGGCCGAGAGCCCTACGGCCCTCTTTCGGCTTCGTCTCGGGGCCTACGCCCAGGGCGACAGGAGTTCGGGCATCGATCCGATGGACTTCTCGGACGCGCTCAGCCTCGAGGTCAAGGAGGCTGAGGCTGCCCTGGTTCCAACTCCTACCCTCGCGCTTCGTGGCGGGATACTGCTACGGAATTTCGGCGTCAGCCCCTTCGCATCGCCAATCGATCCATTCGCGAGGGCCGAGGGTATGAGCGGCTTCTGGGGCCTGGATGCCGAATGGACTCCCGCTCAGAATCTATCGGTCCTCGCGCTCCTCTCCGCCGACCGGATAGCCAGGACGGGCAAGCTCTCTGGCTTCTCGGGTCTGGACTCAGGCGCACTGGTTCGATACTCGCCGGGTATTCTCGACACCGCTGTCGGGCTCTATGCCTCCGGTGCGGGCAAGGGCGAGTTGCGGCCCATCGGCTATCTATCCTTGCCCCTGCTGTCCATACTCGCCTCACTCGAGGCGGCGATCTCCTTTCCCCTGAGCGGTTCGATCGATCGGCCCGACGCGTCGGTCCGTGCTGAGCTTCGAAAGAGCGTTGGCATCGGGCAGGCCTCGCTCGAGCTCGGCGCAGCCTATCGCGGCATCTTCCCCGGGCGGAGCGAGGCGGAGATCACCGAGCTCCTCGCGACAGACACGCCCGACGAACTGGCCAGCCTGCCCTTCGCTCCTTACTTTGGCAAACAGTACGCAGAGCTTTCGGTCTACCTTGAGAATACGAAGACCTTTTCACTATCGGTAGCTGTCGACTTCGCCTTGCCCTGGGGAAGCATGAGTGCGGCCGCGAGGGCGGAAGTCTATATCGGAGACGCCAGCCTCTTCATTCAAGCTCAGGGCGTCGCGGGCGACACACAGGGTGAATTCAATTGCATGGCCATCGCCGCAGGAATTCCCGGACTCGAACTTCGAACCGGCGTGGAGATAGCATTCTAACGAAGGAGGATTTGATGGCCCTGGTAGAGATAGACAATGTCTTCAAGGAATATTCCTTGGGACGCACGACGATTCACGCGCTCAGGGGCGTCAGCCTCTCCGTCGAGGCAGGCGAGTTCACATCCATCGTCGGCCCATCGGGCTGCGGCAAGACGACGATGCTCAACCTGATCGGCTGCATCGATAGACCCACATCGGGTACGATTGTGTTCGATGGTCTGGCAACCTCGGCCATCGGGGACGATGCCGAGGCGGCGCTGCGGCTTGCAAAGATCGGGTTCATCTTCCAGAGCTTCAATCTTGTGCCCGTCCTCACCATTGCAGAGAACATAGAGATACCCCTCATGCTCAGCCACAGGCCCAGGATCGAGCGGAAGCGGCGCGTCGAGGAGCTTGTCGCCCTTGTCGGGCTCGAGGAGTACGCCACGCACAAGCCTGACGAGCTTTCCGGCGGCCAGAGACAACGCGTCGCGATTGCGCGAGCCCTGGCCAACGAGCCCAGGCTCGTAATAGCGGACGAGCCTACGGCCAATCTCGATGGGGTTACCGGCGAGATGATTCTCAAGGCGATGAAGGAGCTCAACGAGAAGAAGGGGGTCACCTTCATCTTCTCCACCCATGACCCACGGGTGATGAGCTTCGCGAAACGAATCGTACGGCTTCGCGACGGGGAGATCGAAGAGGGGGCCGCCTGATGCTCGTCAAGATGGCCTGGCTCTCGGTCCTCAGGCGGCCGAAACGCGCCGCGCTCATAGTCCTGACCGTCGCGCTCTCGGTCTTTGTCATGGAATTCGTATCCGGCTGGGTCCAGGGCACGAAGGAGCGAATGAGCAAGAAGATTCTCTTTGAGAGCCCACACCTCCTCATCGAACGGAAGGCGCGGCTCGACGCCCTCGATCCTCTCGAGCCCAGGAATCTCATCCCGGATGTCGATGCCGATGCCATGGCCCGAAGCCTGGTCTCGGATACCAGAGTCGCTCGGGTCGAGAAGGTCATCCGCTTTGGCGCCCTCATCATAGCGGGCAGCAAGAATCTGCCGCTCGGAGTGTACGGTGTGGAGGAGGACACGGGATTCTTCTCCCAGGTCTCCAAGGGGAGCTTGCGAGGAGATTTCCCCTTCTCTGGCCCCGGAATTGCCGTGTCGCGGAGGGCCCTCGAGCTCCTGGGTTCTCCCGACGCGCAGAGCCTGACGGTCCTGGTCCAGGACGCCTACGATGCGCCGTCCTACCGCGAGCTTCCCGTGGTCTGTGTCTTCGGCACCGACGACAGCCAGTTCGACGCAGCGACCGCCTTTGTGGACGCGGGAACCGCGGCCGATCTGCTGGGCACGGCGGGAGTCTCCGAGCTTTGGCTGCGCCTCAAGGATCCGGAGCAAGCCGCGCTCATCCGAGCCTCTGCGCTCCCGCTCGTGCAGGCCGAGCAATGCACGGCCCGCACCTGGCAGGAGATGCAGGGCAGCCTCCTGGCGATAATTCATGTCTTCGGCTATTTCATGCTCATCATCAACTTCTTCGTCCTCATCGTCGCCGCCACGGTGATCACCAACGCCATCCTCATGAACGTCTTTGAGAAACAGCGGGAATATGGGACGCTCCGGGCGATAGGAATGACGAGCCGCCAACAAGGCATTCTTGTTCTGGCGGAGGGAGTAGCCCAGGGAATCGCGGGATCGATACTGGGCGCGGCCCTGGCCTTCCCCGTCGTCCTTTTCCTGAAGAATCACGGACTGGCCATCGGCGCGGCAAGCCATATCTTCGGAGGCGGCGATGTCATGTATTTCGGCTTGAATATCATCACGACGCTCGAAGATATACTCTTCGGCGCCCTGATCGCCGTGGTCGGCAGCCTGTATGCTGCCTTCGAGGGAACGCGATCCTCGGTCGTCGATGCGCTTAAGGGCGCCTAGGAGTCTACGATGAATATGATCGGCCTTGCCGCGCGCAATGTCCTCAGGAACAAGCGGCGTACCGCACTGAACACCATCGCAATCGGAATCGGAGTGGCCCTCATGTTCGTATGCCTGGGCTGGGTGCAAGGCTATCCAACCTACATCTACGGAGCCGTGATCCGGTACCAGACCGGCATGGCGCAGATCCTCCGCTCGGGCTACCAGGCGGACGCGGAGCGCCTGCCGCTCGACCTTTCAATACCCGACTATCCATCGGCCAGGAAGCGGTTGCTCGAGGCGCCAGGAGTCTCGGGAGCGAGTGGAAGGATCGACTTCCTCGCGAGGATCATCGCGCCATCGGGCTCGGTGAGACTCCTGGGGCAGGGCATCGACGCAGAGGCCGAACGAACTGTCACGGTGCTGCCCACGATGATCAAGGCAGGCGCGTATCTGGACGGATCGCCGGGGGTGCTTCTCGGATCGGGCATAGCCCGCAAGCTGAAACTCACACCAGGAGCCGTCCTTCTGGTCTCCGCGACAGATCGCTATGGCGTGGAGAATCGCATCGCGCTTCCCTTGCGCGGCGTCTTCTCCTTCGGCTACGGCGCGATGGATGACAGCATCGCCTTCATCGATCTCGCCTCCGCCCAGGACCTTCTCGACCTCGGAGACGAGGTTACAAGGATCGTCCTGACCGGGCCGCACGAGACCGCCGTCGTCAAGGAAGCATCGAATTATGTCCAGGAGGCGAATCGCGAGTCGGAGAGTACCTCGCCGTCTGGCGGCGCATCGGCCACGGCGCTGTCCGCGTACGGCTGGGAGGAGTTCGCCAAGGCAACGGTCTCGGCGGTCCGCACCGATTCGGACAGTTTCTACTTCGTGGCAGTCATCCTCTTCGGGATGATCATCGTTGGCATTCTCAATTCAATGTCAATGTCGGTTCACGAGCGACACCGGGAACTCGCGGCCTTGCGGGCGATTGGGTTCCGGTCGCGTGATGCGAGGCGGCTGATCCTCCTCGAGAGCCTCGTGTTGGCGGCTATAGGGACCGTCGGTGGACTGACGCTCGCATTCCCCATAGCCGCGTGGCTTGGTATCGGTGGAGTCGATATCTCGGCAATGATTCCCAAGGACTTTCCGATCCCCTTCGGCCAAGTCTACCACGCGGACTACAGGGTCTGGCACGTTCTACTGAGCGTAGCCCTCGGCATCGGGGCGAGCCTGGTGGGATCGATCCTTCCCGCGAGGCGAGCTGCGCGACTGCCCATAGCGGAGACTATCGGAGCTGGGCTCTGAAATGGAATGGCGAGGCGCTGCGGTTGCTCTCCGCATGCTTCCCCGCAACGGAAATCATCGTCATTGCAGCCGGCCAGGATACATATCCCCTCGGAGCATGTATCCCGGGAGGAAGATCGGACACGATGCCGGATCCTGCAGGGCAACTCCGTCCAGCCCGACACCGCGATTGCAAATTGATCAATACCATCATACGATGTCATCGATGAGCACCAACCGGGTGCGCAACTGTAGGTGGCGACACCCGGAGAGGCGATGCTCGTGATCATGTCGGCCGCACATGACCAGGGAGGAAGCTGCGATGGGCAATGACACAAGGCCAGGAATCGGGTTCTTCGCGACATATTTGTCGCTATGGGTTGCCCTGTGCATAGCGTTGGGAGTGGCTATCGGCTACTTCCTTCCCGGAGTACCGGCCTTTCTGGGCGAGTTTGAATATGCGCAGGTTTCGATCCCGGTCGCGATCCTGATATGGCTGATGATCTATCCGATGATGCTCAAGGTCGACTTCACAAGCATCAAGAATGCCGGCAAGAAGCCCAAGGGCCTCGTCATTACCCTGGTGGTGAACTGGTTGATCAAGCCCTTCACGATGTACTTGATAGCGGCCTTCTTCCTGAAGCTCGTCTTCAAGGCACTGATACCGGGGGACCTGTCCACCGAGTATCTCGCTGGAGCCGTACTGCTCGGCGCCGCTCCTTGTACGGCCATGGTGTTCGTCTGGTCATACCTGTCGGATGGCGATGCGGGCTATACGGTGGTCCAGGTCGCGATCAACGATCTCGTCATCCTCTTCGCCTTCACCCCGATCGTCGGGTTCCTGCTCGGCATCAGCGACGTACACGTCCCGTGGGATACCTTGCTTCTGTCTGTCGTGCTGTTCGTCGTCATTCCGCTTGCCTTGGGAGCCGTGACGCGTTCGCGGCTCATACGGCGCCGCGGCAAGGAGTGGTTCGAAGCAGTCTTCATCAAGAAGTTCGACGGCATCACCGAGGCCGGCCTCTTGTTGACGCTCGTCATCCTCTTCGCCTTTCAGGGTCGCGTCATCCTGACCAACCCACTGGCCATAGTCCTGATAGCGATACCGCTGGTCTTACAGACCTATCTGATATTCTTCATTGGCTATGGCTGGGCACGAGCGTGGAAGGTTCCCTACGAGGTGGCCGCGCCGGCCAGCATGATAGGTGCCTCGAACTTCTTCGAGCTTTCGGTAGCCGTGGCCATCAGCCTCTTCGGACTGTCATCCGGCGCCGCGCTTGCAACGGTTGTCGGCGTGCTTACCGAAGTACCGGTGATGTTGAGCCTTGTCAGGATAGCCCGGGCGACCAGGTCGAGCTTCCCGGCTGCCGCCGACCAGTCGACACCGTAGCCGGCTCGATGGACAGCCAGACAGGCTCAGAAGGCCGCCGCTACTTCTTGTTGTGAAGCTTGTCCCTGGATCCTCGTATCGTGGCCTTCAGTTCCTTGAACTGCCTCGATCCCGGCTTTATGCCCAGGGATTTGGCCAAGGCTCCCCAGCCGGCCTTGCGGTTGTTCTTGTAGGCCGTAATGACGGTATTGAGGGGCTTGCCCGACAGTCTGGACAGGGCGGCCGCAAGGTAGACTTCGACTGGTTCGAGCTCCTGCGCCAACGCCGATGCAACCTGTACGGCAGAGGTGCCCCATTGGAGCGTGACCTCCGCCGAAAATGATTTCAGGTCCACCTTGGCGTCGATATTCAGCTGCCCCAGCGCAGCATCCATCTCGGCATCGCCGAACCCGAAGCTGATGGATTGACCAAACGCACCCACGAGCAAGGCGCAAGACAGCGCCGATGTCAATATGAGTCTCTTCATCCGGCATCCCCTTGGCAGCAAGTCTATCGCACTTCAATGCGACAATCTACGCGTCGATACTGTCGGCCCAGGACACCCGCTCCTGGTCGGCGGCGAGCGAAGCCTCGATCGGCTCGTCGAGACGGCCCTTGAGCGCGGTCAGGAATTGTCCCAAAAGGCTTCCTTGCCAATCTTCTTCAAGACACGCCCGCCGCACGCAGGCGGGGTGATCGGATTCCAAAAGCCCGTCCCGATACGCCCACGTCATTTGACAAGTGCAGAGCGCCATCATACACTCAAGTACGCAGCAAGTGCTGCTGAAGGGTTGAGTCATGCGTGGCCGTGCGCCACCGTCAGAAATAGCGATGCGACACCTGTACAAGTACCGTACCGTCCTGGTTCTATCCATACTCCTGCCGGTCGCGCTGATCGGCATATTCATCGCGACCATCGCGACCATTACCGGCGTCAATGCGATTCGGCGAATGGTCGACTACCTGGGATACGAGACCAATTCCCGCATGGTGGCCGATATCAGCCGTCTGCTGCGGGTGCCGATGCTCGTCAACGAGATGAACGCGGACGCGCTCCGTTCTGGCAGGATCAGCCTCGACAGGGTCGATATGCTGGAATCGCTGTTGATGGCCAGGGTCAAGTATACGCCATCGGTCACCAGTGTGTACTATGGCAACAATGAGGGCGGCCTCATCGATGCCGGGCGGGAAGGTCCTGGCGGTGCGCTGTATGTGATAGAGACCGATGGATTCAAGGCGGGCACCTTCAGGAAATTCAGCCTGCGTGGTGATGAGCAGAAGGGTTCGCCGATTTCATCCATGCCCAATTTCGATGCCAGAATACGGCCCTGGTACACGGCCGCGGTTGCCGCCGGCAAGCCGACGTGGACAGAGCCATTTCTGCTCTTTACCGGGCAGGATACCTCCATATCCGCGGTGCGCCCCTTCTATGCGGGCGATGGCACGCTGCTCGGCGTGCTGTCGGTCGACATCTTTCTTTCACAATTGAAGGAGTTCCTCGTCGATCTGCAACAGGGTCTGACGGGATACTGTTTCATCGCGGATGCTTCCGGGAAGATTCTGGTCTCACCGAAGCACGATGATCGCACAGCGGTCATGCAGCAGAGATCACTGGAGCAAGCCTTCCCGACTTCCGGCGGAGCGGAACGTGGGTCAATCGACTTCTCGGGCAGCTTGCAGGTGCAGGGCGTGCGCTACAATATCCATGCGCGATCGTTGCCGGAAGACATAGGCCTGCGCTGGTACGTCTTCTCGGTGTATCCGGAAAGCGAATTTGTAAGGCTGCTCAGGCTCAACATCCCCGGCATCATCCTCGGTATTCTGCTGTCATTCCTGTTGGTTGCCGCCTTCTCGATCTACCTGGCATCGATCTTCAGGAGGCCGATCGACAGCCTCGTTCTCTTCTCCCAGGAGCTATCCGAGGGAACCTGGCAGGGCACGCCGGAGCCATCATTCCTGTATGAGACAGAAATCCTCCGCGGGTCCCTGCTGGCCATGAAGCAGAAGCTGAGCGATTCGTTCGGTGCACTGAACGAGGAGATCGTGGCCAAGAACGAGGCAAACAAGGAGATCAATTCCCTGCTTACGGAGAAGGAAATCATCCTCAAGGAAGTCCATCACCGGATGAAGAACAACCTGAACGTGATCGTCAGCCTGCTCAGGCTGCAGGAAGGCGCGACCGATGACGAGAATACAACCGCAACCTTGCGGGAGGCGTCCCTGCGCATTCAATCGATGTCGGCACTGTACGACATGCTCTTCAGGTCTGATAACTTCATCGAGGCAGATGTTGCCGACTATGTCCGCAACATACAGGCGGAATTGTCATCGCACTATGATCCGGCCGGGAACATAACCGTGCGCTGGGATACGGAAGAACTCGTGGTGCCTTCACGCATGCTCGTCGTGCTCGGCATCATCGTCAATGAGGCCATAACCAACGCCTACAAGTACGCCTTTCCTCAGAAGTCCGGCGAAATCCGCATCCATCTGGCAAGGGCCGGCGGGCGGGCCGAACTGTCAATCAGCGACAATGGCAGCGGACTCGGCGCAAAGGGCGAGGACGGTGCCAAGTCCGGATTTGGCATGAGGCTCATAGCGGCTCTTGTCGACCAGATCGAGGGCCAGTTGACCATAGAAGGGACTTCGGGCGTAACGATCAGGATAGGCTTTCCGCTGGCGGCATAGCCCAGATACTTGCCATTATACACACGAGCGGGTACTATACCGTAGAATCCACGTCCCAAGGGAATCAGCCGTGAAAGTGCTCCATTCATTCGTATTGCTCATCCTTCTGGCCGCCGCTCCGGTGATGGCGCAGGACATACTCACGGCGGACAAGTTCTTCAACCAGGTGTCTGCCAAATACTCTGCCATCAAGGACTACTCCGCCTCGGTCCAGGTCAAGGCCGGCAAGCAGACGATGGCGGGAACGGTGATATACAAGGCTCCTTCGCTCCTGCGGATGGATTTTACGCAGCCTGCTTCGCAGGTCATCGTCTATGATGGCCAGAGCCTCGTGATCTATGTTCCGGAGTTCCGGGCCGTGCTCAGCCAGCAGACAGGTTCCGCCGGCGCTCCGACGGCCGCCACCGGCGATGGCCTGCGCATGCTGGGCCGCAACTACTCGATCGCCTACGAGAGCGGCCCGAATGCCGTGCCGCTGCCAGGCGCGGAATCCGAGCAGGTGATCAGGCTGGTACTTTCGCGGCTGACCGTTGCCGAAGGCTTCAGGACCATCGTGTTGTCAATCGACCCGTCCCGCTTGCTGATTCGCAGGATGGAAGGCACGACGCTGGCGGGCGACCTTATTTCCTATGACTTCGTCGGCATCAAGCTGGATCAGGGAATCGCTGATACCAAGTTCATATATGACTCGCCGGCATCGGCGAACATGTACAACAATTTCTTGTTCAGTTCAGAGAACTAGGGAGCGTCGATCAACCCATGAGTGCCAGTGCGATAGGTGAACAGCTACAGAAGGCACGTGAGGCCCGCGGTCTCACCATCGAATACGTTGCCAGCGAGACGAACATAGCCAAACGGTACATTGCCGCGATGGAATCGGAAGACTTCTCGGTCTTTCCGGGCGACCCCTACATAGTCGGGTTTCTCAGGAACTATGCCGACTATCTGGGCATAGACTCGAGCACCATCGTGCAATCCTTCAGGGGCTTGCGCATCCAGGAACAGCCGATGCCGATCCAGGAGCTGTTGCAGCCGAAGCGGCTGCCCCTGAAGCCGATCATCGCCGCGAGTGCCGTCGTTCTGGTCGCGCTCGGTGCCTTCCTCGTCCTGCGGCTGCTCAAGCCGAGCGAAGCGAAGGAGCCCCAGGTGCTGGCCAGAACCGATCCGGCCCAGCTGACCATGGACAGCGCGACCTTCGAGAAGCGCTTGTACGAGGGTGATTCGGTTCTCGTGCCATTCAACGGTGATTCGTACCGCCTGACCATATCCAGGATCGACGACCGCGTGGCCATCCAGACGCCCGTCGGCATATCGCGGTTCATGCTGGGCGAGGAAGGTTCGATCGACCTCGACAAGGACAACAAGCCCGAGCTGGTCGCCTTCATTGTCGATTTTCAGAAGAATGACGCGTCGAAGGGCGCCGTGGTCAGGCTGCAGGCCTCCGGATCGCTGGCCATGGCACTCGGTACGCCTGCTGCCGCCTCCACCGATGCGGCAGCGTCTACAGTCGATGCATCGGCCGCCGCGGCCGTGGCACCGATCCCCAGCCCGTCGAGCGCCGCCGGCGCTCCAACCGCAGACCGCGCCAGCACGCAGGATTCCATTGTGTTCTCGGGCAAGCGCAGCCCCTATCCATTCGTCGTCAATGTGACATTCCGCAACTATGCGATGTTCAGGCACGAGATAGACCGCCACGACCGCGAGGAACACTACTACCACAAGGGCGATCAGATCAGCGTGACCGCCAACAATTCGGCAAAGCTGTGGATGAGCAATGCGGCGGCCTGCAAGCTGACCATACAGGCTTCCGGAGGCCAGAGTGCTGACATAGAGATGGGCGCTCCCGGCGAGGTGGCCGTCAAGCAGATCCGCTGGTCCCAGGGCGACGATGGCACCTGGAGCCTCGGCGTATACAACGTCAATTGAAGTCATTCTACATAGACAACCACGGTTGCGCAAAGAACCAGGTCGATGCTGAGGAGATGGCCGCCCGGCTCGAGTCCGGCGGCTGGCGCCAGTCTGCCAGCGCTGCCGATGCCGAGCTGGTCATCGTCAACACCTGCGGGTTCATCGAGGATGCCAAGAAGGAATCGATAGAGGCCGTGATGGGCGTGCGGGCCGCGTGGCCTGGCAAGCGCGTGCTGGTCGCCGGCTGTCTGGCCCAGCGCTACCCCGACGTACTGGGCGCCGACATGGCCGAGGCCGACGGCGTCTTCGGCAACGGCAATCTGGCGATGATCGGCGAGGCCGCCGAGGCGGCCATAACCGGCCAGCACACGATAACGATGCCGGCCCGGACAGCCTATCATCCCGCCAGGCGCGGGTCGCTGATGGGTTTTCCGCGATCCGCCTACCTGAAGATAGCCGAAGGCTGCAACAATCGTTGCTCGTTCTGCGCCATTCCGCTGATCCGCGGCGACATCTCTTCGCGCGATCCGGACGACGTGGCCGCCGAATTTGCCGAACTTGTGGCCGCCGGAGCCTGGGAGATATGCCTAATAGGTCAGGATCTGGGCTCGTATGGGCTGGACCTGGCTCGAAGGCCGCTGTTGCCGGAATTGCTTGCCTCCCTATCGGGCATTCCAGGCGACTGGCGTGCCCGCATGCTGTACATCCATCCCGACCGCTTCCCGCGCCGCATCCTGGAGGCATGCTCTGCCGATCCCCGCATCCTCCCCTACTTCGATTTGCCCTTCCAGCACGCCTCCGAGCGGATACTGGCCGCGATGAACCGTTCAGGCAGCGCTGAATCCTATCTGGAGCTGCTCGGCGACATCAGGTCGACGGTGCCCGCGGCGGTGATCAGGTCGACCTTCCTGGTCGGCTTCCCCGGAGAGCATGACGATGACTTCGCGGCGCTCAGGCGGTTCCAGGAGGCGGCCAGGCTCGACTGGCTCGGTGCCTTCGCATATTCGCGCGAGGAGGATACGCCCGCCTATGCGATGAAGGATCGCGTCGCCAGGCGCGTCGCGGCCGCCCGCAAGGCGGAGATAGAGGACGCCCAGCGTCCGATCACGGAGGCCGCACTCGGACGCTTCGTCGGCACGAGCCAGACGGTGCTCGTCGAGGAGCGAATCGATGGCGACGATCTGGCCATTGCCCGAGGCTACATGAACGCACCCGAGGTCGATGGGGCCATCGTGGTAGTCGGAGGCGACCTGAAGGCAGGCGACGTGCTCGATGTCTCGATCGCTGCCGTGCGCGGTGTCGACCTCGAGGCGGTCCCTCGTGGCGCCTGAGCTTCCCGCGTACCTGCAGGGCCTCAACCCGGAACAATTGACGGCCGTGCTCCACGAGCATGGCAACCTACTGATACTGGCTGGTGCCGGCTCCGGCAAGACCAGAGTCATAACGACGAAGATAGCATGGCTGATACGGGAGCGGCATGTCTCGCCCGAATCGATTCTGGCGGTGACCTTTACCAACAAGGCTGCCGCCGAGATGCGCGACCGGGCCTGTTCGATCGAGCCGGCATGCGCCAGGGCCAACCTGCGCACCTTCCACTCCTTCGGCGCATGGTTCCTCAGGCGCAACGCGGCGGCGGCCGGGCTGGATCGCGACTTTACCATATACGACGACGACGACTCGACGACGCTCGTCCGCGCCGCCTTTCCGGACATGAGCCGCCCCGAGGCCAGCAAGCTGGCGTCGGCCATAGCGCGCGCCAAGGACTACGGCTTGTCACCCGATGCGCCCGATCTGGAGCGACATTTCAGCGAACGTGATTTCAGGCGCCGCTATGCCGAATATGAACGCAGGCTGCGGGCCACCGGCAATGTCGACTTTGGCGACCTGATATCGCTGCCGGTCCGCGTACTGGAACAGGAACCGGCCATACGCGAGCGCACGCACGCCAGGTTCAGCGTCATTCTGGTCGACGAGTATCAGGACTCCAACGTGGCGCAATTCGAGCTTCTGAAGGCGCTCGCCGGCCCACAGTCGTATGTGTGCGTCGTCGGCGACGATGACCAGAGCATCTACCGTTTCAGGGGTGCCGAGGTCAGGAACATCCTGACCTTTCCCGAGGTCTTTCCGAATACGACCATCGTCAAACTCGAGCGCAATTACCGCTCGTACCAGAGCATTCTCGACATAGCCAGCCGTGTGGTCGAACGCAACGAGGGCCGCCTGGGCAAGACGCTCAAGGCAACCAGGGTCGGCGGCGAGAAGCCCATCCTGGCCGTTTTGCGCGACCATGATGAAGAGACGGCATACTGCATCCGCGTCATCGATGCGCACCTGCGAAGAGGCGGCGAATTCTCCGATATCGCGATACTATACCGGACCAACGCGCAGTCGCTCGCCTTCGAACGAGCCTTTCCCGCCGCGGGCATTCCATACCGCCTGGTCGGAGCGCTGCGCTTCTACGAGCGCGAGGAAGTGAAGGACGCGCTGGCTCTGCTGGCACTTGCTTCGAATGCGCGCGACGAGGTGGCGTTCAGGCGCATCGTCAACAAGCCATCGCGCGGCATCGGCGACGCCAGCATGGAGTCGGTACTGGAGCTGGGATTTGCCTCCGGCGGCGACCTGGTCGCGGCCGCCGCGGTCGCCCAGGCCAAGTCGGCCAAGGCCCGATCGGGACTGGCATCATTCGCCGCGCTGATGCGGTCGATTGGCGCGAGGATCGGGCCGAGCGATCCCGAACTCGATGAGCAGCCGGTGGTCATGGCCGGCGGCGAGCCGCTGTCGGCAGTGGTCGAGTTCGCCATCCATGAATCGGGCCTGCTCGAGTACCACAGGAGCCAGGACGAGGTAGCGGGGTCGCAGAAGGCATCGAACCTGGACGAGCTGGTCAACGCGGCCAGCGACTACCCCGCCACGAGGAGCGGGCTTTCGGCCTTTCTGGAGGCGGTGGAACTGGACCGGGCGATGTCGTCCGGCGAGGCCGGCCAGGACGCGGTCACGCTCATCACGATGCATAACACCAAGGGCCTGGAGTTCCCCATCGTCATCATTGCCGGCATGGAACAGGGTCTGTTCCCGCGGGATGACGACGACGGCGACGACCTTGAGGAACAGCGGCGGCTCTTCTACGTCGCGCTGACCCGTGCCAAGGACGAACTGCACCTGACCTACTGCAAGCGCCGGCTCTTCCGCGGCAGGGTGATGGACTATCAGCCATCGCGGTTCCTGGCCGAGGTGCCTGGATCGATGCTGCGTACCTTTGGCGGCAAGCTCGACCTGTCGGCAGCCGCGGCGGCAGGCAAATGGAAGGCAGGCATGCCGGTCTATCATGACGACCATGGCTCGGGCCGCATCATCAAGGTGTCGCCGGCCGGCGAGGCGGGGGTCTGCGTGATGGTGCACTTCGAGACCGGCCGCACCCTGCAGTTCTTTCCCAAATTCACCAGCAAACTCGAGATCATCTCGGATTGAAGTGGAGCAGCTATGGATGATCTGTTGCGGCTGTTGCCGGCCATTCGCCGAATCCGGGGCAACCGGCTGTATGCCGCCAACGGCACGCGCTTCCTGGACATGTGGCTCGATGATGGACGCGGCATCCTCGGCGACCGCGACCGCCACGCGCGCACGCACGCCTCCAACGCCGCCGACAAGGGCCTCGTGCGGCCCTATCCCGGCCTCTATGACGCGCGCCTGTACAAGGCAATCGCTTCGATATGGCCCGGCTTCGGGACGGTACGCATCTTCCAGAGCGAGGAGCGCGCGACGCAGGTCGCCGGCCAGGTACTCGGCATGGCTGTGCCGGTGGCCGAACCGTTCGCCGAAGGCACCTTCGTGATTGCTCGCCCCTTCGCTGACACGCCCGAATCGGCAACACTCGCCATGCCGCGGCTGCCGTGTCCGCGACCGTTCTCGCCCTGGTGCCTGATGGCCCGCGATGGATCCACCGCCGCGCAGTCTCTGGCCCAATACGCCGGTGATCTGGTGCCGGCGCAGAGCCTCTACGCCGCCGCGAGCGGGCTGGACCGCATCGGCTCCGCCATTCGCGATGGGTACGGCGAGGAGCGATGGCGCCTGGTCGATGCACGGCTGGGCGGCTGGTTCGATCGCCGCGGGCCGTACCTCTTTGCGCGGGTAGCCGCGCCGGATTACACTACGTTCTTCGAGGCAGCGCTGTCCGGTGGTGCCCTCGTGTCACCGCGGCCGGACGCTCCATCGATCATCCCGCCCGACTGGGACGATGGCGAATTGGTCCGGCTGGCGCAGGCATTGCGGGCGGCCGACGAAGTCCGGAACCCGTCGGCATAGCCGAGAGGAGTATCGCATGGCATCAACGCTGCTCGCCTTGTTCACGATCGTGGTCTGGAGCACGCTGGCCATGCTCAGCGCGGGCACCGCCAGGCTGCCACCGCTCTTCGCCGTGGGCACGGCACTGTGCCTGGGAGGACTCGTCGGCATCGTGCGGATACGCGAGTGGAAGGTTCCGCCGCTGACGCTGGCCGTTGGAGTCGGCGGCATCTTTGGCTACCACGCCCTGCTCTTCGCCGCCTTCAGACTGGCGCCCGCCGTCGAGGTGAACATACTGAACTACCTGTGGCCGCTGCTCATTGTCATACTGACGCCGGTGTATCTGCGCGGCTACTCGCTATCCGGGCGCAATGTCGCGGGGGCGCTGCTGGGCCTTGCCGGGGCAGTGCTGATAGTGAGCGGTGGCACCGTGCGGCCGGACCTTGCAAACATGCCGGGCTTCGCCCTGGCCACCCTCGCGGCCTTCGTCTGGGCCAGCTACTCGCTGCTCTCGAAGCGGCTCGGCTCGTTTCCTACCGGCGCCGTGGGACTCTTCTGCCTGGTGTCCGGGATACTGTCGCTCGCTCTATGGGCCGCGGGCTCGGTGGCGGCCACAGGATCACTGGTCGTGCCAGCAGTCTCAGGCACCGAGGCGCTGTCTCTGGTGCTCCTCGGCCTGGGGCCGATGGGCGGGGCCTTCTACACCTGGGATGCCGCCCTGAAGCGCGGCGATCCCCGGAGGATTGGCGCCCTGGCCTATCTGACGCCCCTGCTTTCGACCATCAACCTGATGCTGTTCGCCGGCAGGCCCGTGTCCCTGACGGCTCTTGTCGCGATGGTCCTGATCATCACAGGGGCGGTGGCAGGATCGACACGTCCGGCACGGACTGGCTCCGTCTCGGCCTGACATTGAGTATCAGGACACCGGCCAGAATCAGGCTGCCGCCCGCAAGCTGCAATGTCGTGAAACGCTCGCCGAACAGCAGAGCCGACAACAGCACCGTGAAGAGCGGCTCTATGGTCGACACGAGCGAGGTGTCGGCCGAACCTATCAGCCGTATCGCGGCGAACAGCGTGATGATGGGAATCACCGAGCCAATCGTCGCTATGCCCACCACTCCGGCGATCGCCATCGGCGTCGTGGGCAGGAAGAAGGCGCCGCTCGCCAGGGTTATGATCCAGTAGACGATGGCGGCGGCGGTCATCACGTTCGTGGTTGCGAAGACGGGATCGAGCGTCGCGAGCACACGCTCGCCCGCCACGAGGTACCCGGCATAACTGAGGGCAACCGCGAGACCAAAGACATAGCCGATGGCCGGGTAATCACCGCGGGTCCACAGCGTCAGAACGCAGCCAATGCCCGAGGCCAGGAGGGCGGCCAGCTGGGCGGGCCGCGGCCGGCGTTTCAGAAAGACAAGCGACATGCCGACGACGAAGGCCGGATACAGGTACAGAAGCAGTGACGCGATGCCAGGATCGAGAAACCTGACGGCAAGGAAATACAGGCCGGCCTGGGGCGAGAAGCCAAGGATGCCCAGGAGCAGTGCATTGCGGTATTCCCTGATAGGACGATGCTGGCCGCCACGGCCGAGCACGACGGCCCACAGGATGATTGCCGCGAGGCTGAAACGCCATGCGAGCGCCTGCGCCGGCATCATGCCCTGCGAATAGGCGAGCTTCGCGAACAACCCCAGGGTCGAGAAGGTACTGGCCGAAACCACCGCCAGACCGACGCCCTTGATCCGCGCCGCTGCGTGTGGATTGTGGGGCATCCTGGCCCGGAAACCGCTCACGAGCCTGAATCGAAGGCGATGCCGCCAAGGGCGTAGTCATCCGGCCTGATCGCCGCGCGCACCCGCTCTGCATCGCCCAGCTTGCGCTCCAGGTCGGTCAGTCGCCAGGTACCATCGGTACCGACGGGTTCGCCCGCTTCATAGGCTGCCAGATGTTCGACTGCGGCGCCGGGAGCTGCTCCATCCCGCGGTCTGGCCGAATCCGGCAGGCTTGCCGGCTCCGGCGCCTTGATTGCCGATGGCGTTGCAATGGCCTTGGCGTAGACGATGCGGCGCATGTTCTCCTGTTTGATGCGTTCGTTGTCCCTGGCAACCCTGCCGGCACGTATGGCCGGTATGGCCCAGAACAATGCCGAGAATACCAGTGGCACCACGCCCAGCCCTATGGTCATCACCGCGAGCGGGTTGGCCGCGAACGACGACAAGAGTCGCCCGACGAACCAGAACAGGTACGTGCCGCCGGTGATCGGGCTGGCCGCCAGCCGCTCGTACGCCAGGGCGCAATAGAGGAAGTACGAGCCGAAGAGCAGGTTGACGCCGTTGATGGCCGCATACCAGCCGTTTGATTTCTTGTCGTTGGCGGAGAACGTCACCAGCCGTCTGAACGGAGCATCCGCGGCACCCGAATCATCGGACCGCGCGCGCAGCAGCAGTTTTGGAAAGTGGTAGTAGACCGTGCCGTTGTCGCTGACTTCCGGGCTGCCCTCGAACTCGTAGAGGTAGCGGTTGATGGCCCGGTCCGCTGCCTCCGGCGACAGCCCCGTCACCGTCATGAAGTCCTCCAGCAGCACAACGCCCTTCCTGGCGCGGGCCAGCGCGACGAAGGCGCGCTTCTCCACGGCATCGTGGTCGGCGTTGGGATCGGGCTCGCCGAATACGAACGAGAATATGGCCTTGCTGAGCGGCCGCCTGTCCTGCCGCGGACGGCCGCGGGCCTGGGCCTCGTAGCGTCGCTGGTTGGGTGACTTGAAGACCTCGTTGTAGAACCAGATCCGTATGAAGATGTCGATCAGGCGGGTGACCAGCATCCCGCTGCCGCCTCGGCTCCGGCTCTTGCCGTTACGGTCAGAGGCGCTGACGGCTACCGATGCCAGGACGGCCAGCACCGCGAGGGCCACGAAGAGCGCGAAGTAGCCAACAAGCATCACCATGATCCACGCCTTGAACAGGAACGTGCCGACGGCGACGGCGCCCTTGCGAAACGCCTTGAAGAAGCGCCGGAGTCCTGGCCCGAATCCTCGATAGCGGCTCTTGAATCCTCGCGGGAACGAGTAGAGGATCTCGCCGGAATCGGTGACCTTGAGGCGGCCGTCGTACTCGTCGGCGACGGCAGGCAGCTCGGCATCGACCTGCGCCTTGGGCAGGCCGGTAAAGGCGACAATGTCAGCCGGCGCGGCCTCGCCGCTGCGCTGCCTGAAGGCACCGACTATGGCGCTGCGAACCGTATCCTTGTTGTAATCGAGCACTCGCACTGTTTCAGACATCAGGAGCTCCTTGAGCGTGCGCTCGCGTAGAGCGCATCGTATTCACGCGCCGATTCGTCCCAGGAAAAATCCAGGTTCATCGCGCGCCTGCGCATGTCGAGCAGCAGATTGGGCCGGTTGTAGTATGCCCACACTGCCCAGCCAGTCGTATCATAAATCGAACGGGGTGTCAGCTGATCGAATAGAAAACCCGTGCCGGTGCCGGTTTCCTGGTTGAAATTCGATATGGTGTCAGCAAGGCCACCGGTGCGATGCGCAATCGGCAGCGTACCGTAGCGAAGCGAATACATCTGGTTGAGGCCGCATGGCTCGTACCGGCTTGGCATCATGAAGAAATCGGCACCGGCTTCGATCAGGTGTGCCAGTCGTTCGGAGTAACCGATGCGGGCCCTGAAATTGGGCAGATTCTCGGACAACACGCCGAGCTCGGACTCGCACCAGGCCTCACCGGTGCCCTGGACGACGAACTGCAGATCCATGTCCTGGCATATCGAGGCTGCGCTGCCATAGGTCGGCCCGAACAGCTCGCCGACGCCCTTCTGGTCGGTCAGTCTCGACACCATGCCGATGATGGGCTTGTCCGGCGCGACGGGCAGCCCGAATTCCCGCTGCAGGGCCGCCTTGCACGCGGCCTTGCCCGCCATATCGTCGGCCGAATAGGGAGCCGGCACGTAGCTGTCAGAGGCTGGATTCCAGTCCGATCCATCCACACCGTTCAGGATGCCGACCAGCTGGGCGCCTCTGGTCCGCAGGAGGCCATCGAGCATGCATCCCAGGGCTGGGGTCTGTATCTCGCGCGCGTAGGTCGGCGATACCGTCGACAGACGATCGGCACTCGATATGCCGGCCTTCAGGATGTTGATCGAGTCGTAGTGCTCGAAGCCGGCCTGGTGGAACAGCTCCCACGGCAGACCGAAGTAGGTGAAGTTGTCCTTGTGATATATGCCCTGGTAGCCCAGGTTGTGGATGGTCAGCACGCTCGATGCGTTCCTGAATGACGGCTCCGCGTGGCGCTGGTAAACCGGCACGAAGGCACTGGGCCAGTCGTGCGCATGCACCACGTCGGGCATCCAGTCCAGCTGCTCGCAGAGCCGGAAGGCCGCTCGCGAGAAGAATGAGAACCTGCGGGCGTTGTCGGCGTAGTCGGGTTCCGACCTGGAACCATATATTCCTTCCCGGCCGAAGAATCCGGCATGGTCGATGCAATAGACCGGTACATCGGACTGAGGCAGGATGGCACGGTATACGGCCGCGTGTTCTGTTCCCCAGCCCATCGGCACATCCAGCGTGCCCGGAATCGCGGTCAGGCCATCGGAGGGTATCGACGCGTAGCGCGGAAGCACGATGCGCACATCGTGCCCGGTACGGCGCAGGGCCCTGGAAAGGGCGGATACCGCATCGGCCAGTCCGCCGGACTTGGCAAAGGGCGTTGCCTCGCTGGTTACCATCAGGACATGCACGGGGCCGCTCCTCGATATGGTCATGCTGAGAGCAAGCATGGGATGCTTTCGCGCACAAGTATAGTAAGAACTGCCCGCGAGGGCAATTGCTATCCCGTCGCGGCGGTACGCTCCGAGAAGGGACTGGCGCGCTCGAGCACGGCACGGACGATGGAGCCCTCCTGGCCGACCAGTCCAGGATCATCGGCAAGGAGTCCAGTCGCATCGGCCCTGGCCGACTCCAGGAGATCCGCGTCGCGTATCGGATCGGCAAATGAAAGCCGCAGGGCGCCCGCCTGGGCGGTGCCGGTTATCTCGCCAGGCCCGCGTATGCGCAGATCCTCCTCGGCTATGGCAAAGCCGTCGGTCGTCTCCTTCATCGCCATGACGCGGCGCCTGGCATCCTCGGATAGCCGCGCACCTTCCTCGCCTCGCTTCTCCGACCATACCAGAAAACAATACGACTGCATCGAACTGCGGCCGACCCGCCCGCGCAACTGGTGCAGCGCCGAAAGACCGAATCGTTCGGCATGTTCTATGACCATGCAGGTGGCTTCGGGGACATCGACGCCGACCTCGACGACGCTGGTCGCGACGATGAACGACAGGGTTCCCGACGCGAACGCCGCCATGGTCGCACGCTTCTCGTCCTCGGGCAGGCGCGCGTGTATCAGACCGCCGTGGAATTCCGGGTAGACCTGTGTGGACAGGTGCCGGTACATCGCCTCGGCGTCCTTCAGGGCCAGCTTGTCGGAACGGTCGACGAGCGGATACACAAAGTATGCCCGGCGGCCGGCCACGAGCTCCTTGCGCACGAACTCGTAGACCCTGGCCTCGTTGCCATCGCGGGCCAGATGGGTCCTGATCGGCAGACGGCCCTTGGGCATGGTCCTGATCGTCGAGACACTCAGGTCGCCGAAGGCCGTCAGGGCGAGCGTCCTTGGTATCGGGGTGGCCGTCATCATCAACATGTCCGGCTTGCGGCCCTTGGCCCCGATGGCCAGCCGCTGCAGCACGCCAAAGCGCTGCTGCTCGTCGACAATGACCAGCCGCAGGTCGCGGAAGGCCACGTCGTCGGAGAACAGCGCGTGCGTGCCTATGGCCAGGTCGACATCGCCGCGTGCCAGCGCCTCGAGCAGCGGCCGCCGCGCCGCATCGGCCACATTGCCAGACAGATACGCGAGTCTGACACCGAGCGGCTCGAGGAGTCGCGCCGCCGTGTCGGCATGCTGGCGGGCCAGCAGCTCGGTCGGAGCCATCAGGGCGGCCTGGCCGCCATCGGCTACCACATACAGGGCCGCGAAGAAGGCGACCAGGGTCTTGCCCGAGCCGACATCGCCCTGCAGCAATCGGGCCATCGGCCACGGGCCGGCCATGTCCGCGGCTATCTCCGCAACGGCGGTCTTCTGGTCGGGTGTCAGGTCGAAGGGCAGACGCTCCTCGAGCGAACGCGCCAGCCGGTCAGGCGGGGCGGCACGGACGCGTGGTTCGCTTCGGCGCGCGGCGGACCTGCGCGCTATCATCACCTGCAGGTAAAAGAGCTCTTCGTAGGCCAGCGTCCGCCGCGCGGCGACCGCGTCGTATGGCTGTTCAGGCGCATGGATCGAACGCAAGGCCTGGGCCTTGCGGAGGAGCTCCCGCCTTTGGCGTATCGATGGCGGTATCTCGTCATCGACGGCTCCCCATCGCGCCAGTCCGCGGGCGACCAGCTTCCTGATGGTCGCCTGCCCAAGACCATCGGTCAGGGGATAGATGGGCAGCACGCCGGCGGGCATGTCGGGCGATGCCTCATCCACCACGTCGGCATCGAATGCCGACGATTGCAGCTCGGAGAATCGGTACTCGAATTTGCCATACAGCTTGAGCCTGGCGCCGACCGGCATGCTGCGCTCGAGGAATGACCGGTTGAAACAGACGAGCGCCGCCCTGATGCCCTGCTCATCCTCAACCATGATCTTGAGCGTCCGCATGCGGCCAAACCCGAACCAGACATGCTCCACGACCGTGACGCGACAGTTGACCGGCCCCTGGTTGCTGGCACCGAGGAGCCGCGATACCGACCGGTCCTCGTAGTCGCGCGGGGCGTAGAGCAGGAGGTCGGCGGCTGTACCGATGCCAAGCCTGGCGAGGCGCTTCATGATTGCTGGCCCCGCGCCCTTGATGTCGGATACCGGCGCGGCGAGCTCCCGAACGAACACGCGAGTGTTCCTAACGCCAGGCGGCGGCGGCAAGCAGCCAGCCGTAGAAGTCCAGACCGGTGGCGGGCGAGTCAGGATCGAAATTGCGGCCATCGACCAGACTCATGATGCCTTCTTCCACCACGCCGAGCACCGCGTCGAAATACGGGGAGCCGTACGGCACATCGGGTACCGGGCTCGTGGCCCTGGCGGCATAACGCTCCGTATACCGCGCCGCCATACGCCGGTCGCCGCGGGTCATCAGCATCCACAGGAACAGCGCGGCATCCTTGCGGGCGGCCGCGGCTCCGGGTTGCACACCGGTATTCACATACCACCCCGCCGCCCGGAGCCGCTCGAACAGCACGCCCGGTGCCCAGCCGGCTCCTCCGGTGATGCGGTCAAGCGCGTTCGATTCGGCCTGAGCGACCGCCGCCATGCCGACCAGCGGAATCGGTTCCCTGTTCAGATAGGTGGCGATGCCGGCATCCGGCGTGGTTCCCGCATCGCGGAGCGCCCAGGCCTTGTCCCGTTCTTCGCCATACAGGGTTGTGTATGCCTCATCGAGGAATGGCAGCGACGCGTCGAAGGCGGCAAGCGCCTCGCGCGGCCTTCCGGCCGCCAGCAGGACTGACCCCAGCTCGGCCTTGATGCGATAGCCTTCATCGGCGACCGCCTGAGCCTTCTGGAGTATCGCCAGCCGCTCGTCGGCCGTCTTCGCAAGCCGCGACGCGACGACGGACGCTATCTCGTCACCGCCATAGGCCGCCCTGGACTCCTCAAGCCGCTTGCTCGCCGTCTGCTTCTCTCCCGCCTGCAGCGCCGCCTCCGCCGACAGCGCAAGAATTCTAGCCTTCATCATCGTATCGCCTGAGGGCGCGGCGAGCAGCTCGACCAGCCTGCGCCGGTCCGCTACCACGTCGATGGCTCCTGGCACCGCCCGTGAACGCACCAGGTCGAGCTCGATGGTCTGCAGTTCGGCGGCGCTGGCCTGCATGTCCGCGGCGGCGGGCGCGTCGTAGAGCACGTCGCGCTGTATCGTGGCGCACGATGACAGCCCGGAGGCGATCACGATGATGGCCACCACGGTGCCGGGCAGGCAATATGCCGGATGCTTCATAGTCATGCGACCTTTCATCGACCGGCATACGCGCGCAGGCTGTCGTCCGCGCCGCGCACTACCAGGTCCAGGGCTCCGTCACCGTCTATATCGATGAACGCCGGCGTGCCGCTGCCCGATACCGGGAAGCCGGGCAGCGGTGCCATGTCGCCATCGCAGGCGTACAGCGCGTCACCGCCGCCGGACAGATACAGTTCCTCGCGTCCATCACGATTCGAATCGACAGCCGCAACCGACAGCTCCCGCGACTGGCCCTGCCGCAGCGGGACCTTGTCGATCGTCGAGCCATCGAGTCCTATCTTCCAGAGCGTGCCCTCGGTCGAAAGCGCGAATATCGAGCGCCAGCCGGGCGCCCATACGGGAGCGGCGTCAAAGGTGCCCTGCAGCGGCACGGGGAAGCCCTCGGCCTGGGTCGCATCGGCGGTATACGCGTTGAGCTGACCGGCCTCGGTCACCGCCACGACGAGTGTGCGGCCAGCCGCCGACGCGGAATCGCCGGCAGGTTCCATGAGGAGTGGCGCGGCCGAGGCAATGCCGGCCAGGCTGACCGGCCATCCCGGCTGCAGCACGCCCTGGTTGTCGAAGAGGTACAATGCCGACTCGAACGACCGCGGCAGCGCCGCCATCAGGTCCCGGCCCTCCGCGACGGGGCTTCGCACCCTGGCATCCATCGTGCTCGAGAAGCGGGTCGAGGCATCGGAGCCGACCAGGAGGAGCGATGGCCCCGAGCTGACCGGTACGATGAGTCCCGTCCGCATGCTCGTCGGTGGCCCGGATACGGATTGTCCGGTCACGAGGGGGAAGCCATCCATCGGCTTGAGCGAGGTATCCAGGCGGTAGATCGTGCCCCGGTCGGAGACCGCCCATACGGCCCGTATCGTATCGTCTGCCTTGTCGAGCGCTATCCAGCCGGGGCCATCCAGAGCGGCCTCTGTCCTGGCACCGGAGGCAAGGTCGACACCGACGATGCTGGACCCGCTGGCCCACAGGGCCATCGGGATGCCGGCCGCGCTCCTGCCGACGACCGGTTCGCCGCGCATCCTGCCACCTGCCGCGACCGGATAGCCGGGGAGCAATGCCAGAGCGGACGTCGAGGCGGCAACGGCTGACAGTTCGAGCCGCAGATGCCCCTTGCGGAGGCCAAGCGCCGCCACCCCCCGGCCGTAGAGGCGAAGCGCCGTAGCCAGCCCGGAATTGCCGCGCATGAAGAATGGCACGGTTCGATCGACCGAGTAGTACAGGGAAGCGGATGATTCCGGCGACACACCGAAGGCGCTCTTCTTCCAGGCGTCGGTCTTGACCAGCACCGCGCCATCCCTGGACTCCTTGACGCATGCGACAAGGGTCTCCGCGTTGGTGCAGACGTACAGGAAGCCGTCCTCGACCAGGTAGTACGGCTGCACGAGCCGTATGCCAAGCGCCCCCAGGAAGCTGCGCATGAAGAGCGGAAAGGCTATGCGTGGCACACGGGTGTCGCCGACCACGGCGGAGACGTCACGATCGATGACCATCGATCCGAAGGCCTTGTCGAAGACATCCTTGCGCGCCCGTTCATCGGCTATGGATACGAAAAACACCGGATCGGGTCCTCGGGCGCTGCCGAGCACGCCCAGCTCCTCCCCCATCCAGGAGAACAGCAGCGTCTGGATTCCTGCGCCGAGGGCCAGCCTCGCGGCCTTGTCCGCCGACTCGTACGCGGAGGCGGCCTCCGGTCCGAGTGCCGGCGCCACGGTCTGCCAGAGCTCTCCCGGTTTGCCGGCGCTTATCAGGCTGTAGTACACGGTCGATTCGGGCAACCTGGCAAGAATGGCCGGGGTCCGCGACGGGCGGCCCAGCAGGGTGTTCAGCGACTGGTCACGCGATGTCGCCGGCACGTCGACCGATAGCGCGACTCGATCGTTGCTCAGTGTCAGATCGACGATGGACAGCGATGGAAACTCCATGTTCGCGAGCATGGTGCCCAGCGCGCCGCCAGCCGCCGCGACCGACTGGGTCATGGCGGTGGGGTTTGCCAGGAACCGTATGGATCCGGCTCCCGGCTTGCCCAGGGCGACGGCGAGGTTCGCGTCGATGCCGCTCGCGCCCGGATGGATGGCCTGCGCCAGCAGGGTTTCCGATGACGCGATGATCAGCAGGTCACGGTACCGAACCGCGTACAGGGCGGTACCGGACCCATCGGCCGAAACGGCGGGTCGGTACACATACCGCGGCGGCAGGGCATCGCGCTCGTATGACAGGCCTTTGGCCTTGTCCAGCAGCCGGGGCGCAAGCCCGAGCGCAAGCGGGACCAGCCTGAGCGCCGCCGATCGGTAGCCGAGGCTGGCGACGGCGATGAATCCACCGCCATCGTACAGCGCCGCATCGACCCTGACGTTGGCCAGCGTCGCGAACGCGGAGGTGCGAATGACAGGCGCCGACCTGAGCGAACGCACCAGACCACGGGCGGCCCCGGACTTCGGTCCGGCAAGCATCGCGTCGAGGGCCTTCAGATCCAGCACCTCCCGTACGAAGGAGCCGGCCGATGGCACGCTGATGTAGGCCTGGAATCCGGCGGGCACATGGGCAGCCGGATCGCTCTTCCATAGCGCCGATACCGCGAGCAGCATCGCCAGCGACAGCACCGGCAGGCCCACGACCACGCCGATGATCCAGGCCGCGATATGGCCGGGACTCCTGCGCTTCGATATGTCTCCATCTGGTTGTTCGATATCGGACACCGCACCCTCCGTCGTCGGCTCGATTGTCGACCGAAAACCGTTCTTGCGTCAACGCCTGACGGATGGTAGCATGGGCATACAGTACCGCCCGCAACCACAACAAGGAGCCTCCATGAAACTACTCGAGCGACTGAGAGCCATCGACGCCGAAGCCAAACTGATCGAACACATCGGAGCGATGCTGGGATGGGACCAGGAGACCTATATGCCCTCGGGCGCGATTGACGAGCGCGCCGACCAGCTGGCCTTCGTGGAGACCCTGTCACACCAGAAGAAGACCAGCCCCGAGATCGGCGAGATTCTGGAGACCCTCGGCTCGACATCGGCCAATCCATCCGGCCCCGAGTCGTTGCCCACCGTCGACCGAGCCTACCTCCGCGTCATGCGCAGGCAGTTTGACCAGACGAACAGGATACCGGCGGAACTGGTATCCGAGATGGCCAAGGCGACCAGCCTGTCGCAGGCAGCCTGGATAGAGGCGCGCAAGAACGATGACTTCAGGTCATTCGCGCCGCACCTGTCGCGGATGCTCGACTTCAACAAGCAGATAGCGGCCTGCCTCGACCCATCCCGCAAGCCGTACGACGTCTTGCTCGACCAGTATGAAGAAGGCGCGACCGAGGCCCAGATCGCGGCCGTATTCGGGGCGCTGCGGACGGACCTCGTGGCACTGCTTGAGAAGATACGGAGCCGGCCGCAGATCGACGACGCATTTCTGCATCACGAGTGCCCGACCTCGGCCCAGGCTGCCGCCAGCGCCCATTTCATGAACGTGCTGTCCTATGACCTGGCACGCGGCAGGCTCGATGTCACGGCTCATCCATTCACGACGACACTTGGCTCTTCCGATGTGCGCATCACGACGCGCTACGTGGAGAACTACTTCCCGTCGAGCATGTTCAGCACGATGCACGAGACCGGCCACGCGCTCTACGAGCTGGGCATCGAGCCGTCACCGGAATACCGCAGGACATCGCTCGCCGAGGCCTCCAGCATGGCGATCCATGAATCACAGTCGAGACTCTGGGAGAACATGGTCGGCCGCTCGTTGGGCTTCTGGATACAGCACCTGGCCAGCCTCAAGAACATGCTGGCGCCGGTACTCAATGGCATCGGACTCGAGGATTTCTACCGGGCCATCAACAAGGTGCAGCCATCGCTGATACGGACCGAGGCCGACGAGGTGACCTATGGCCTGCACGTGATACTGCGCTTCGAGCTGGAATCCAGGATGATCAGTGGCGACCTGCCCGTCTCCGATCTGCCCACCGCGTGGAACGAAGGCATGCAGCGCCTCTTGGGTGTGGAGCCGGCCGACGACGCGCATGGCTGCCTGCAGGACATACACTGGTCGATGGGATCGTTTGGGTACTTCCCCAGCTACGCGCTGGGCAACCTGTACGCGGCGCAATGGTGGGACGCGATGAAGGCCCAGGGTCTGGACCCCAAGGCCGCCGTCGAGCGCGGCGACCTCGGATCGATACTGGCCTGGCTCAGGAGCAACGTCCACAGGTCAGGCGCCATGCACAAGCCCGGGGAGCTGGTCGAGCGGGTTACCGGAGCGCCGCTCGACCCGTCCCACTTCGTCCGCTACCTGAACGAGAAGTACGCCGGGGTCTATGGATTCTGATCCGCTCCGTGCCGAGCTGGTCCGCGTACTCATGGCTGCGTCCGCGCTGTGGAGCGGGCTGGCCGCTGCCATGGTCATCAGGTACTGGACACGCCGTGGCGATGGTGCCGAGGCGCGGCGTTCCATTGCGATCATGGTGATGCTCAGCGCCGCGATAGCCACGGGCGCGGCCGCCTTCATACAGGCAGCGCGCCTGGGTCAGGCGCCCGCCGGCAGCCTGTGGTATGGCGCCATCGGCCTTGCCGCCGGCTTGCTGGCGGGGCTCTTTCCGCGGGCGGCCGGCATTCCGATCGTCACCATGCCGCTCCTTGCCATCGGTGTGGCAACGGCCTCGCTGGGCCCGTGGGCCGTCTGGAGCGTGGGCATGGAGGCCGCGCGACTGTCTGTGTATACGGCAACCGATGCGGCTACCAAGGGAGTGCTGACGGTGGCCGTGCCGCGCGGCCGCACCACGGAGCGCGATGTCGAGCTGAAACCAGGGCCGATAACCATCGACGTGGAGGCGCTCGACATTCGCGGGCCCTTGTCGCTGGTTCTTGGCACCAGGCGCTTCAGGGTCGTGTCGCTCGGCTCCGGCCGCAACACGCTCGACCTGCGCGAGGATCGCGGGCTGCTCCCTGATCCGCAGGCCTTCGGGCGTGCGGCTACCGCCATCGGCCTGTCGGTCGTGACCGTCGCGAGCGGCCCGTTCGAGCCGCTGGAGCTATCGACCGCAACATGGCGCCTCGGATCCGATGGCGGCATCGGGCTCGAGGCGCCCTCGGTCTACTGACCGAACGCCTCGACCAGGCGGTCGGTCGCCTTGACCATGACCGATCGCGGGCAACCGAAATTGAATCTGGCAAAGCCGTCGCCGCCCGTGCCGAACCTTGAGCCGGCGTCGAGCCACAATCCCGCCCGCTCGAGTACCTCGGGTCCGACATCGCCAGCCAGACCGGCGCCTCTGAAGTCTATCCACGCAAGGAAGGTGCCCTCGCAGGGTGTGACCTTGAGCGCCGGGGCGCCGGTCGCCAGTCTGGACACCAGGTAGTCATAGTTGCCGCGCAGGTATGGCAGCAGTTCGTCGAGCCATGGCGCTCCATGCTCGTAGGCGGCAATGGCCGCGGCGGTAGCCAGGCAGTTGGGCGTGCCAATGCCGCTGGCCGCCGATTCGCGGTCGAACGCCGCCCGCAGCGACGCATCGGGCACCGCTATGAACGACGCCTGCAGGCCCGCGATGTTGAATGTCTTGCTGGGGGCCCAGCAGGACACGAGATGGCGCTGCAGGGTGTCGCTGAGGCCGAGCATCGGCACGAGTCTGTTCGGAGCGTAGACCAGGTCGGCGTGTATTTCATCGGAAATGATGACCACATCGTGCCGCTCGGCGATCTCGGCCACGGCATGCAGTTCATCGGCCGTCCAGACCCGGCCAATGGGGTTGTGAGGGCTGCAGAATACAAGCATCTTCGATCGTGCGCAGGCGGCGTCCAGAGCCGCCAAATCAAGTTCGTAGTGTCCGTTTCTGACCTGGAGCGGAGCCTCTACCGTTGTGCGGCGATTGTCCTCTATCAGGTGCTTGAACGGATGGTAGACCGGCGGCAGTATGGCTATGCCGTCTCCGGGCGCGGTAAATGCCCTGATGGCCGTCGCTATGGCCGGCACGATGCCCGGCGAAAAACTCAGCCAGCTGCGGTCCACGGTTATGCCGTAACGAGAGCGCATCCAGGTGATGTAGGCGTTGTAGAACGCGTCTGGCTTTGACGCGTAGCCATATATGGGATGCTCGGCGCGGTGTCGGATGGCCTGCACGACTTCGGGCGGTGACGCCATGTCGAGATCGGCAATCCACATTGGTATGATGTCACGGTACTTCGTCGAACGACAGGAATCCGGACGCTGCCACTTGACCGCCTCGGTGGCGGTTCTGTCTATGAGGCGATCAAAATCGTACATCGGCATGCCTCAGAGGGAAACGATGGCTTCGATTTCGACGAGCCCGCCCTTGGGCAGCGCGGCGACGGCGACGGTCGATCGTGCGGGTTTGTCTCCCTTGAAAAACGAGCCATAGACTTCGTTGACGACTGCAAAGTCGGCCATGTCCTTGAGGAAGATGGTCGTCTTGACGATGCCGTCAAGCGACGAGCCGGCAGCCTCGGTGACGGCCTTGAGGTTGAGCATCGAACGTTCGGCCTGGGCCCGCACGCCATCGGCGAGTTCGCCGCTCGCGGGATCGAGGCCGAGCTGGCCCGAACAGAAGAGCAGTGTGCCACTCTTGATTGCCTGTGAATATGGTCCTATTGCGGCCGGTGCGCCCTTGGCAGCGATTACAGTCTTGCTCATTGTTGTTCTCCTTGAAAGCAGGTGGTAGGCCAGTATGCCCCGGGGCTTGAATCCTGTCAAATGCCAGAAATGCCGGTATGGATGTCATCCCGGTCCCTGAGCAGCAGTTCCGCCTCGGTGATGTCAGCGGGTCTATTCAGGTTGACGAAGAGCCGCTGTCCATCACGGTAGTCTTCCGCCATGTCGACGAGCACCATGTCATACGGCCGTACCACCGATTGTATTGAAGGCGGCCTGGTGCCATTGCCGATGGCCGCCTCTATGCGCGGCGCAAGGCTTGTATGGTAGAAGGCATGGAACGGTTCGTAGAACGGCCCCGACCGTGCCGCAGCCGCCACCGGATGACCGCCTCCGGCGACTGACTGGTCGAGGCTGGCCATCAATCGGTCAACCCAGGCCGCCGAGAAGAATGGCATGTCGCAGGCGATCAGGTAGACCCAATCGCTGGTCGATGTCCTGAGCGCGGTCAGCAGGCCGACAAGCGGTCCACCGTCCGGCAGCTCGTCCGGCACGACGCGGTAGCCCAGGCCGTCGAAGGCCTCGATGCGCGAACTGATGGCGACCAGATCGCCGAACCGGGTGCCGAGGCTCGCGGCGATCCGTGCCAGGAGGCGCTGGCCGGCGAATTCGATGTACAGCTTGTCGCGGCCTTCCATCCGCCTGCCGCGCCCTCCGGCCAGTACGCATGCCGTTCCAAACGCCGGGCGTCCATCCTCTATCATGGCTCGAGTATCGACCGGATGCGAGGGCCGCGGCAAGATGGCTGGCTGATGCTCTTGACGTGGCTGCAGGCGCCATCGTTTACTCTGCCGATGGCATGACGCACGGACGCGCGGAGGATGAATGATCGAGCTGGTACCGACATTTTGTGGCAAGGACTGCGGTGGCGGGGCGTGTCCCCTCCTGACCAGGGTCGAGGACGGCCGGGTCACGCAGATGCTGCACAATCCAGCGGGCGGAGACCTGAAGCCATGTCCGCGCGGCTATGCGCTGCATCGTGCGCACGAGGCTCCCGACCGTCTCCTGTCACCGCTCATTGCGGACGGGCCGCGCGGATCGGGCCGGTTCCGCGAGGCTGGCTGGGACGAGGCGCTCGAGCGTGTCGCCACCAGACTCGGTGCGATCCGCGCCGCTCACGGCCCGGCAAGCATCATGGAGCTGGGCAGCGCCGGTTCGACCGGCGCCCTCCACTCGAGCGAAGGCCTCCTGACGCGTTTCCTCAATGCGGCCGGTGGCGCGACGACACTGTCGGGAAGCTATTCCAACGGCGCCGCCGCATTCGCCCTGCCCTACCTGTTCGGCAGCGCGGCCAGGCGGTCAGGCTGGGATGCCGCGACGGTCAGGCACAGCCGCCTCGTCGTGCTGTGGGGCGCCAATATCATGGAAGCCAGGCTCGGTACGGAACTTGGCACATCGATCGCCGCGGCCGCCAGGGCCGGCGTGCCCATCATCGTCATCGACCCCCGCAGGACCAGGACCGCTGCGGCGCTGGGCGCACGCTGGATTCCGATACTGCCAGGCACCGACGCCGTGATGATGCTGGCGGTGCTGCAGGTGCTGTTCAGGGATGGGCTGGTCGACAGGGAGCGGGCCTCGCGGCTGGCCATCGGGCTCGATGAGCTGGAGCGGTATGTCTCCGGCGCGGCCGATGGCACCGTCCGCTCGCCTGCGTGGGCCGAATCGCGATGCGGTGTCCCCGCCCCGCTGATCGAGTCGTTTGCCCGGGAATTCGCGGCCAGCACTCCGGCAATGCTCGTGCCCGGATATTCGATACAGCGCGTGCGCGATGGCGAGGAGACCTTCCGGCTCTCGGTGGCACTGCAGGTGGCCACGGGCAACATCGGCATTCCCGGTGGTTCGTCGGGATCCATCAACAACCGGCTGCCGCCACCGCGCATCGGCGCTCTGCCCAATCTCGACCACGGCACATCGCCCTCGATACCGGTGCTCCGCTGGCCCGATGCGATACTGGATGGCAAGGCGGGCGGTTTCGCCGCCGACATACACGCCGCATGGGTGGCGGGCTTCAACGCCGTCAATCAGGGTGGCGACATACGCAAATCGATTCAGGCGATGCTCGCCCTCGAGTTCTCGGTCTGCTCGGAGATGTTCATGACGCCAACCGCGCGCCTCTGCGATGTGATCCTGCCGGTGGCCTCGCCGCTCGAGAAAGAAGATATCGGCCTGCCATGGCTTGGCAACTACCTCCTGTACAAGCGGGCCGTGGTCGCTCCGCGTGGCCTGGCCCGCAGCGATTACGACATCTTCGCCGATCTGGAGGCGCGCATGGGACTCGGTACGACCTTCAGCGGAGGCCGTACCGTGAACCAATGGATCGATCACTTCATATCCGAGTCCGAAATAGACGATATCGAGACGTTCAAACGGACAGGCGTCTATTTTGGGGCCGATCGCGAGCGCGTCGGACTGGCCGATTTCGTAGCCGATCCGCAGGCGCATCCCCTGCCGACACCATCGGGCCGCATAGAACTGAGCAGCCAGTCATGGGCACACGACACGGGCAGGCCGGCCATTCCGGTATGGGCCGATACCCGGAAAGACGCCGGGCTGCCGTTCCTGCTCATCACGCCCAAGACCATACACCGCACCAATTCCCAGGAGGGCGGAGGCGCACCCTGGACGTCGGCGGAGCCATCCCGACGCCCCGATGCCGGCACCCTGACGATTTGCACGACCGACGCTCTGCGCCTCGGCATCCAGCAGGGTGATGCGGTGCTGGTCAGAAACGGCAATGGAGCCGTCACCGCGCGGGCACTCGTCTCCAATGACATTGTGGCAGGCGTCGTCTGCATGCACGAGGGCGTCTGGCTGGATGCTGGACCGGATGGCTGCGACCGGGCGGGTTCGGCGAACATGCTCACCTCCACCGAAGGGTCAGGCCCGGCTGCCGCCGCGAAGATGCATGGGGTGCCCGTCGCGGTCACCAAGGCATAGGGGCTGCCAACGGGCCAAACAGAGTGCGAGGACGCTGCTATATCATTCGGCGGGAAGCTGCGCCCACAGATTCCCCATCCGGGAATCTGTCTCCCGAGGACAAATAGCCTTTGATCGTCGGCACTCGTATCGTGCTCTGCTCGTGCTGGACGGTCGTTCTCAATGAAACAGCGAGGCGACGGACGGGATGTCAGGCTTGTAGACCATCAGCGCGAAGACGACGACCAGGGGGGCCACGCCCGCGAGGCTGATCCACCACCTCAGTCTCAGCAGGCGGGCAAGTTCCGCGGGGAGCACTTGATCAGCCGGATCGAGAAGCGCCGTCAGCCTCTTGACCTTGTACTGCGTCGGTATGTCGCTGACGACCCAGAAGATGCCGGAAAGCAGGAAGAGGACAAATCCGACCGATAGCCACCCGATCTGCCACAGGTCTCCCATCATGAAGCCGAGCGAGAGGCCGGATAGAACCGAGAGGATGATGAGGGGGGACGAGAGCCTGGCGTCGATCCATGATACGGTCGCGTACGTATGCAGTATGACATCCTTGCGGCCCGATGCGAGGCTGCGCCTTTCCCATACCATGCCCACCACCGCGTTGGCGAAGAACAGCGTGGCCGCCGCGATATGGATAAAGAGGGCATGGCCATACAGCGCGGGCTGGTTCAAGAACGCGATGAATTCCGCCTTGAAGAAGATGGCGAAAACGATCATCCCCGCCATCAAGGCGAGGAGTCCGACCAGGACATGATTGGTTTTCATACGCTATCATTTGAGCATATTTCTGTGCTGTTGGCAATCTCGGACCCGGTATGAAAGGCCGCGCGCAAGGCCCGTGGTAATTTCAATTGTCCGCGAAAAAGTAACCTGCTATAGTACACCTGCGCCACGCAAGGAGCTTCCAATGTTGAACCCTGCAATCAGGCGGTATTGGCCGCAGTACAAATGGTCGAATATCCTGGCCATGCTGAAGAATATGAAGGAACAGCCGAAGCGAAGCACGGTTCCGTTCCGCGACAGGCTGGTCGTCATCACGGGGGCGACATCGGGCGTCGGTTATCATACCGCGCGGAAGTACGCCGCCATGGGGGCCCGTATCCTCATGATAAACAGGAACGGGCAAAAATCCGTGAGCGTGCGGCGTGAGCTGGGTGAAGAGTTCGGTACGCACGTCGAGGACCTGATCGCTGATCTATCCGTCCTGGCGGATATCCAGCGAGCGGGGCGCTACCTCGCGAGCCTGGATGCGCCCATCGATGTGCTGATCCATAACGCGGGGCTGCACCTGGAGAAGCGCGCGGAGACTGTTGACGGTTTCGAGGTCAATTTCGCGCTGCACTACCTTGCGCCTTTCATCATCAACTCCATGCTCGCAGGAAAATTCAGGCGAGACAGGTCCGGCAGGATACTATTCGTGGGCTCCGAAGGATACCGCTTCGCCGTCTGGGGACTCGATCTTGACGACCTCCAATGGGAAAGATCGCGGTATTCGGGCCTCAGGGCGTACGGGGCGGGGAAGCTGGAGCAACTCCTGTCGATGCACCTGCTCGCCAGGGAGCTCGGGCCATATGGCGTAACCGTGAACGCCATGCACCCGGGCATGGTCCGCACGGAAACGGGCAAGGACAACGGCAGATTCTACAAGTGGTACAAGAAACGCTTCATCGACAGAAGATCCGCGCACCCGGAGGTGTCGGCGGAGGCTCTATACTATCTCGGAACCTCGACCGACATCGCGCATGTCACGGACCGCTTCTTCCATCTGACGACCGAGGAGGAACTCAGCCCGCCCGCCCGTGACGTGGAGCTGGCCGAGGCCCTGGGGGCCAGGACCATCGAGTTGCTGCGCAAGAAAGGGGTAACGTTTGACGCATAAGGAAATCATCGTGGTCGGCGGAGGCATCGCGGGCCTGACCGCCGCCCTGAGCCTGGCGCACAAGGGCAAGGATGTGCTCCTGCTAGAGAAGAACGAGCACTGCGGCGGCCTGATGAATTCCTTCGTGCGTGAAGGCTTCCGCTTCGAAGGCGGGGCCCGCGCCATGGTCAACGCCGGACTCGTCAGGCCCCTCGTCAAGGAATTCGGGCTCGATATCGAGATCCTGCCCAATCCGATTACCCTCGGCATCGAGGACAAGACGCTCCGTATCGACGGGGAGCGGAGCCTCGATGCCTATGCCGCGCTCCTCAAAGACCTGTATCCGGAAAGCCGTGCCGACGTGGACGCGATCATCGAGGCTATTCGCGATGTCATAGAAAACATGAAGGTGCTGTACGGCGTCGACAGCCCCCTGTTCGCCAGCAAGAAGAAGAATGCCCTCGTGCTCGCGCCTTCCGTCATTGCGTGGATGTTCAGGTTCTTGCGGACGATGTATCGCATATCCAGGATGAACACGCCGTTCGAGACGACCCTCGACATGCTGTCATCCAATCAGTCGCTCAGGGACATGGTGGGACAGCATTTCTTCAGGAAGACGCCCGTGTTCTTCGCCCTGAGCTATTTTGCGCTATACAACGATTATATCTACCCGAAGGGAGGCGTCGGGGCGTTCATCGAGGCCATGGTCGACGGGATACGGAAACGCGGGGGCGAGGTGCGCGTCGATACCGAAATCGCGCGGATAGATGCCCGAGCCAGGACCGTGACGGATACCGAAGGCAATTCATATAGCTACAAGAAGATGATATGGGCGGGAGACCTGAAGGGTCTGTACGCCATGACAGACGACTCCACGATCGCCACAAGGGACAGGGATGCGTTCATGCGGCGCAAGACAGCGATACTGGGGCAACGAGGCGCGGAATCCGTGTTCTCGGTGTTCCTGGCCGCCGACCTGCCGCCAGAGAGTTTCGGCAAGGTGTCGAGCGGGCACGCCTTCTATACGCCCGACAGGAAGGGCCTCGGACGGATCCATACTGCCGAGCTGCAGGATCTGCTCGGGCGTTGGGATTCGGTCCGGAAGGAAGACGTATACGCCTGGCTGCGGCGCTTCTGCCGGTATAACACCTTCGAGATATCGATCCCGGCCTTGCGCGATCCTGACGCGGCTCCCGCCGGCACGACTGGCGTCATCATCAGCGCCCTCTTCGACTATGGGCTGACCGAGAAGATCCGCGCCGCAGGATGGTATGACGAATTCAAGTGGCACGTCGAGGATGAATTCATCGAAGTCATCTCATCCAGCTTGTACCCAGGGCTCAGGGAGAAGGTGCTCTTCAGTTTCTCGGCTTCGCCCTCTTCGATCTACAACCGGGTCAGGAGTTCCGAGGGATCCATTGTGGGCTGGTCATTCGAAGGCGACATACCCGTCGTGACGAGCATGTTCCGCATGGCCGATTCGGCGAAGACCGCCTTGCCCGACGTGTACGCCGCCGGCAAGTGGGTCTACAGCCCGGCCGGCGGTCCGACCGCCATCATGACCGGCAGGATCGCCGCCAAGCGCTGTCTCTGAGCCTCGTGCGCTCAGCGGCCCGGGCCAGTATCCGGCTCGACATCGGCTTCGCCAGCCATATTTGTTCGATCTTGGACTATTTTGTATTATTGCGACTCATTTTGATTGACAGATGAACATTACCATCCAATACTTACCCCCATAATCACGCAGGCGCATGGGGAGCGAGCATGGATACGGCCTTTGCCCGGCTCGAGCACATCGGAAAGCACTTCTCCACGGTAACGGTTCTCGGAGATGTATCGCTGGACGTCAGGAGTGGAGAGATTCTGGGGCTGATCGGCGAGAATGGTGCCGGCAAGTCGACGCTGATGAAGATACTCGCCGGCATCCATGAACCCAGCAGGGGCCACGTCATCATAGAAGCTACGACGCGCATCCTCAGGCGGCCCGCCGACGCCAAGGCGGCCGGAGTGGCACTGGTGCCCCAGGAGTTCAATCTCTGTTCGGACCTCACCGTGTCCGAGAATGTCTTTCTTGGAGCGGAACCGCGCGGTCCTGGCGGGATGCTCGACCAGAAGGCAATGCGCGCACGGACCAACGCGTTCCTGGCTGAACTCGGTGTCACAATCGACGCCGACGAGCGCATATCGCGGCTTTCGCCGGCCCAGAAGCAGATTGTCGAGGTGTGCAAGGCACTCGCCTTCGAAGCCCGCCTGCTGATCCTCGATGAACCGACGACCGTGCTGACACCCATAGAAATTCGTTCGCTCTTCGCGCTGATGCGCGACCTGAAGGCCAGGGGCATGGCCATCGTGTATATATCGCACAAACTGGGTGAGGTGATGGACATTTGCGACCGCGTCGCGATACTGCGCGATGGCGAGCTGGTCCACGAGGCGCCCGTGGCAGAGCTGTCACCTTCGCTGATGGCAAGCAGGATGGTCGGCCGCGAGCTTTCCGAGATATATCCCGTTCCGGCACCGGTTGGCGACAGCATCATGCTCGACGTTGCCGGACTGTCTTCCCAGGGCGTATTCACCGATATATCGTTGCGCGTGCGCTCGGGCGAGATCGTTGGCCTCGCCGGCCTCGTCGGAGCCGGCCGCACCGAGGTGGCTGAAGCGATCATGGGATTGCGCCAGTCCACCGGACAGGTGACGGTGTGCGGTACACCGCTGCGCCTTGGCAGACCAAGGGAATCTATCAGGGCCGGCATCGGCTACCTTTCCGAAGACCGGCAAGGCTCGGGCATCATACGGGCCTTCAGCGTGATGGAGAATGAAACGCTCGCCTCGCTGCCCGCATACGGACGCGGCCTGTTCGGTCCCGTCGACAGGGCCAGGATGCGCGCGTCGGCCGAGAAATGGGCCCGTCTCTTCTCCATCAAGGCCGCATCGAATGACCAGCGCCTGGAATTCCTGTCGGGCGGCAATCAGCAGAAGGTATCGCTCGCCAAGAGCCTCGACCCCGAGCCGCGGGTACTCATCGTCGACGAGCCGACCCGCGGCGTCGATGTGGGGGCCAAGCGGGAGATCTACAGCCTGCTGCGCGACCTGGCGGCCCAGGGCATAGCGATCCTGCTCATTTCGTCGGAGCTTGAAGAGGTGCTGGGCATGTGCGGACGCATCATCGTGATGCGGGAAGGTCACATCGCCGGCGAGCTGTCGGGCGCGTCGCGAACCGAGCAGGATATCATGTTCCTGGCAACAGGAATCAAAGAAGGAATCGTCTCATGACAAAGACCGGAAAAGCGCCTCGGATAGACTTCGAGCGGTTCGGCAGCCTCGTCGCGCTCGTCGTGCTGGCGCTGGCGTCGGCGGCTCTCAGCCCCCACTTCCTGCAACCGCAGAACCTGCTCAATATTCTCAGGCAAATTTCGTACACCGGCATCATCGCGCTTGGCATGACCTTCGTCATTACGGCCGGCGGCATCGACCTGTCGGTGGGCTCCCTGGCCGCGTTCTCCGGCTCGCTTGCCGTCCTGGCGATGAATGCCGCGGCGGCCAAGGGCCTCTCCGAGCCGGTAGGCGTGATCATCGCGGCGGCCGTAGCGATAGCCGTCGGCGCGTTCGGCGGTGCCGCGAACGGGCTCCTCGTCACCAAGGGCCGCATCGCGCCATTCATCGTGACGCTCGGCACGATGGCCATCTTCAGGTCGTTGTCGCTGTACATGGCCGACGCGGGGGAGTTCCGCTCGTCAAACCAGCTCTACGGCGACATCGGCTCCGCCTCCGTGCTCGGTGTTCCGGTGCCGGTCTGGCTGCTGTTGCTGCTGGCAGCCATCCTCTCGCTCGCCCTGCACAGGACCCGGTATGGCCGGTACATCAGGGCAGTCGGGTCGAATCAGCGCGTCGCGCGCTATTCGGCCATCGATGTCGATGCGATCAGGTTCATAGCCTACCTGCTGAACGGGGTTGCGGTCGGCATTTCGGCAACGTTGCTGTCCATGCGCTTCAACTCCGTCGGTTCATCGACCCTGGGTCAGAGCTACGAACTCGACGCGATCGCGGCGGTAATCATCGGCGGCACCGCGATGGAGGGCGGGCGCGGCACGGTCTGGGGCACCATCGTCGGAGCGCTCATTCTGGGCATCATCAACAACATGCTGAACATGGTCGGCGTTTCCCCCTACCTGCAGGGAACCGTCAAGGGACTGGTCATCATCGGCGCGGTGTTCATACAGCGCCGCAAGCAGGACTGAACATGGCATTCCGGCTCCCATCGGGGGCCTTGAGAATCTCTCAGGGAGGCTCTGTATGAAGAAGATCATCGCACTGCTCCTCGTCCTCATCGCGGTATCGGGCATGGCCTTCGGCCAGTCGGCGGCGACGAAGAAAATCACGATCGGCGTAACCATGCCGACTGCCGACCACGGCTGGATGGGCGGGGCCAACTGGTGGGCCAAGAAGGCCATGGATGACTGGAAGAAGAAGGATCCGAATGTGACCTTCCTCTTCCGCACCGCTCCGGATGTCGCCAAGCAGGTCGCCGACATCGAAGACCTCATAGTCCAGGGCGTCAACGGCCTCGTCATATTCCCGCAGGAATCGGCCGCGCTGACCCCGGTCGTCGAGAAAGCCTATGCCAAGGGCATCTACGTCGTCGTACTTGACCGCGGCGTGACCAAGCCGGTCTACGATGTCTATCTATCCAACGATGACGAGGCGTATGCCCGCAACTCGATGGAGTGGATCTGCAAGGAACTCGGCTACAAGGGCAACCTCGTGCTGATCGAAGGCGTCCCCAGCGTCATATCCGACCTGCGCACGAAGACCGCGAAGGATGTCGCGGCCAAGTACCCAGGAATCAAGGTTCTGGACTCGCAGCCCGGCTACTGGAACAAGGAGAAGGCACTGGCCGTGATGGAGAACTACCTGCAGAAGTACAAGCAGATCGACGCGGTCTATACGGCCGATGACGACATGCTCGAAGGCGTGCTGCAGGCCTACAAGGAATCCGGCCGCAAGGATGTAAAGATCATGTTCGGCGGCGCCGCCTCCAAGACCATGATCAAGCGCATCATCGATGGCGATGCCCTCGTCCGAGCCGATGCCACCTATCCGCCCGATGTCTGCGCCACCGCGGTATCGATGGCGGTCGTCGGTCTCCGTGGGCGCGTATTCGAAGGCTTCTATCAGCAGAAGCTGCCGATACGCATCATCCTGAATTCCGAGATCATCACCCGTGACAATGCCAAGAGCTACTATTTCGCCGACTCCGTGTTCTGATCGTCCATCATAAACAGGTTCTCGGTCAGGCGCCGGGTTGCGGCAGCGATTTGGCGCTTGACGCTCGAAAGTACATCGCGCGATAACAGCACCACCTTGTTTTTTGTGAGGACATCGAGTGAAGGAACGCGAGGAAATTGCCGAGGCGGGGCCATCGACATCGGCCGGCAGGATCATCAGGATCATCAGGGATGGTGGCCCGCTCTCTCCGGCCGACATAGCCAGACGCAGCGGGTTTGCCAAGTCAACGGTGTCACTCTACATAGAACGGCTCCTGTCGGCGGGGCTCGTCCGCGAGGAGATCAAGTCAGGCGGCAAGCGCCGGACACTGAAGGTAGCCGAATCGGCCGGCTTCGTCGTTGGCGTCGATCTCGGACAGACACACCTGAATGTCGGCCTGTGCGATCTCGAGGCCAATGTACTGGATACCTCCTACGGCAAGGTCGATTTTTCGCGGGAGGGGCCGGAATCGGTCCTGGGGCGTATCGTCGAGGCGACCCGATCCCTCGTAGCAAGAAGCGGCTTTTCTCCACGGGAACTCTTCGGCGTCGGCGTCGGGCTCCCTGGCCCGGTGGACTACTTCCATGGCGTACCCGTCTCTCCGCCGGTCATGCCCGGATGGGATCGTTTCCCGGTCGCGTCGCAGCTGGCCCGGGAGCTGACGTGCCCGGTATTCGTTGACAACGACGCGAACGTGATGGCGCTGGCCGAACGTGAGAAGGGCGTGGCCGACGGCGAGCGTGACTTCATGGTGGTCAAGGCTGGCTCCGGCATCGGAACCGGCATCGTCGTCGATGGACGCATATACCGCGGCGCCAAGGGAGCCGCAGGCGACATTGGCCACATCGGCATCGACGGCGTAGAGACGCTGTGCCGCTGCGGCAACCGCGGGTGCCTCGAGGCGATAGCGGGGGGCAAGGCGCTTGCCCTGCTGGCGGAAGAGGCGGCCCGCTCGGGCGACAGCGAGTTCCTGGCGGCACATCTTGCGGCCGGCGACGCGATGAATCCCGAGCTGCTGGCGCTCGGCGCCGCCCATGGCGACGAGACATGCCTCCATATCATCATCGATGCCGGCAAGGCCCTGGGCAACGTGCTGGCAAAGCTGGTCAACTTCTTCAATCCATCGCTGATCGTGATAGGAGGTGGCCTGTCGGATCTCGGCGAGCGATACCTCGCGTCCATCCGCGAATCGATATACCACCGGTCCACCCCGCTGGCCACCTCGGATCTTGTCGTCAAGCGGTCAGGGCTGCGTGACCGGGCCGGAGTCACGGGAGCCGCGGTCCTCGTCCTTGATGAAGTCTTCTCGCAGCGGAATGTGGGCCGCCTGATGCGTGACGCATCGCAGTAGCATGACCCCAAGGAGCAATGCAATGAACCAGAGCCCAAGACCCCAGGCCCTCATCGTGGGAACAGGCTTCATAGGACCGGCGCATCTCGAGGCGCTCCGGCGACTGGGAATACCCGTCGCCGGTCTCGTCGAGCGCGATGTGGAGACGGCACGGCGCAAGGCGGGCGAGCTGGGCATCGACCATGCCTATGCGTCGTACGAGGAGGCGCTCGCCGATCCATCGGTATCAGTCGTACACCTGGCGGTGCCCAATGTCCTGCACGCCCCATACGCGGAGGCCGCGCTGAAGGCGGGCAAGCATGTCATCTGCGAGAAGCCACTGGCCATGTCGAGCGCGGAATCGGCCCGGCTCGCCGATATGGCGCGGCACGCCGGAACGGTCGCGGCGGTCAACTACAACCTGCGCTTCTACCCGCTCGTCCGCGAGACCAGGGAGCGCGTCGCGCGTGGCGACATCGGCAGCCCATTTCTGGTGCACGGTGCCTACCTGCAGGACTGGCTGATGCTGGACACCGACTGGAACTGGCGGCTTGAGCCCGACGCGGGCGGAATCCTCCGTGCCGTGGCCGACATCGGCACGCACTGGCTGGACATGGTCTCGTACATGACCGGCCGCAGGATAGAGGCCGTGTTCGCCGACTTCGCCACCTTCCACACGACCAGGCGCCGCCCCCGCGGTCCGGTGCAGACCTTCTCCGGATCCGGCTCGCAGCCGGCTTCCGACCTTGTACCCGTGCCGATATCCAGCGAGGACGCGGCGACGATACTCTTGCGCTTCGAAGACGGACTCCGTGGCTCGCTCGTTGTTTCACAGATCTCCGCCGGCCGCAAGAACTCGCTGCGTTTCGAGATCGACGGTTCGGCGTCATCGGTTGCATGGGATTCGGAACAGCCGAACGACCTGTGGCTGGGGCAGCGCGACGAGCCGAACCGCCTCCTGATGAAGGACCCGAACCTGCTGACGCCAGCCGCGAGACGACTGGTCGGCTATCCTGGTGGCCATCAGGAGGGGTATGGCGACACGATCAAGCAGATGTTCGCCGCCGTCTACGCCTATATCGAGGCGGGAGACCTCGCTGCGCCACGCGATTTTCCGACATTCGACGACGGCCATGATGAGATGCTCCTCTGCGACGCGCTCCTTGCAAGCTCGAAGCAGGGAACCTGGGTGCGCGTGCCTTCCCGAAAGGAGTAGACCATGAAGCTTGGACTGTTTACCGCGGCCTTTCCGGACCTGACGCTCGAATCGATTGCCGACTGGGCCAGTGCCCATGGCTACCAGGCGCTCGAACTTGCCGCGTGGCCAGGCTCGGTGGCCGAGCGGCGCTATGCGGGCGTCAGCCATATCGATGCCGCGGCGATGGACAAGACGACCGCGGCGCGTGTGCGGACCATGCTGGCCGCCCGCGGACTATCGATATCGAGCCTCGGCTACTACCCGAACATACTCGACCCTGATGCTGCCGTCTCGGGCCCGGCGATCGAACACCTGATGCGCGTCATCGATGCTGCGGCTCTGCTCGAGGTGCCGGTCGTGGGCACCTTCATAGGTCGTGACTGGAAACGGGGCCTCGATGACAACCTCGAGGCGTATGCCAGAACATGGCCGAAGATCATTCGGCATGCCAGAGAACGTGGGATCCGCATCGGCATAGAGAACTGCCCGATGCTGTTCAGCGCCGATGAGTGGCCGGCCGGCAAGAACCTGGCGACCTCGCCCGCGATCTGGAAACGCATGTGGGAACTGATACCCGATGACAACTTCGGCCTGAATCTCGATCCATCCCATCTGGTATGGCAGATGATAGACTACGAGCGGGTCGTGGCCGAATTCGGATCACGCATCTTCCATGTCCACGCCAAGGACCTGATGGTAGACCGCGAGCAGCTGTACAGGCACGGCATACTCTCTTTGGGCATGGGCTGGCAGGTTCCGCGCCTGCCGGGGCTCGGCGATATCGACTGGAAGCGTTTCATCGCCGCGCTCTATCGCAGCGGTTATGACTATGTCGTTTCGGTGGAGCATGAAGACCGCGATTTCGAGGGCAGCGACGAACTGGTGCAGCGGGGTTTCCTGCTGGCCCGCGATGCGCTGAAACCACTGATCCACTGACTTTCATCGGCCAAGCTGGTATACTGATGCAACCGTCTCCTCAGTGATGATGTCTGAGTACGGAGACCGAAACATAAGGATACCAAATCATATGCCGGATGTGTCATACAGGGCCTCGCCGTATCGATGGGTCGTGCTTGCGGCCTTCATGCTGGTCAATCTGGTCATTCAGGTACTCTGGATATCGTACGCGCCCATTACGGCCGATGCGGCGCGGTTCTACGGGGTATCGGAGCTCGCCATCGGCTTCCTCGCGATGGTGTTCATGATAGTCTACGTCCCGCTCTCCATTCCGGTCGCCTGGCTGATAGACCGCTGGGGCTTCCACAAGGCGGTGGGATTTGGAGCCGTGCTCTTCTCGGTGTTCGCATGGCTGCGCGCGCTGGCAGGCTCCAGCTACGTGCTGGCGCTCGCCGGCACGATCGGGCTCGCCGTCGCGCAGCCGTTCTTCCTCAATGCCTGGACCAAGATGCCGGCGCACTGGCATCCCGCGGGCGAGCGCGCCACCGCGGTTGGCCTCATAACGCTGTCAAATCTGCTGGGCATAGCCGGCGGCATGGTCATCACGCCCATGCTCACCGCGCACATGTCCATAGCACGGGCGCAGATGGTCTATGCAGTCGCCGCCGTTGCCTCGGCCCTCGTCTTCATTGCGCTGGCCCGCGAGTACCCGCCTACACCCGCCGGCCCCGAGAATCGCGACGAGAAGGCGCTGATGCTCGACGGGCTCAAACACGCGCTGGCTGTGCCGTCGTTCAGGCTTGTCCTCGTCATCGTGTTCGTCGGCATGGGCCTGTTCAACGGGGTCACCACATGGATAGAGCAGATCGTGCGCACCCGAGGTTTTGGACCGGCTGACGCGGGCACCTTCGGCGCGTTGCTGCTTGTCGGCGGCATATTCGGGGCGGTGATCATACCGGCCCTGTCGGACAGGACAGGGCGGCGCAAGCCCTGGATGTTCGGCGCGCTGCTGGCCGCGGTGCCTGGCATCGTCGGCATGGCGTTCGGCCGTGTGTTCATGAGCCTTGCCGTCAGTTCGTTCTTTCTGGGTTTCTTCCTGACCAGCGTCATGCCGCTCGCGATGCAGTTCTCCGTGGAAATAACCAGACCGACGCCCGAGGGAACATCGAACGGGCTGATCCAGCTGTTCGGGCAGACATCGGTCGTCTGCGTCTACCTGATGCAGGTACTCCGCGACTCATCCGGATCGTTCACGATGAGCCTTCTGGCGTTCGCGGTGCTGGTCGGACTCGGCTCATTGCTGATTCCTCTGATGCACGAAGGTGATGCATGAAAACTGCCTCGGTCGGCCTCTTCTGCGATTCGTTCGCTCCGGTCGTCGATGGTGTGACGACGGCGGTACGCAACTATGCGCAATGGCTGGGAAAGACAATGGGCCCCACGACGGTCGTCACGCCATCGGCACCTGGCCACGTGGACGACGAATCGTTCCGGGTGATTCGCTACCTGTCGATGTCGACCATACTGCGGCCACCATACCGCGTAGGCCTGCCCCACCTGGACCCACGACTTGCCCGAGCCATGAAGTCAAGTGATTTTTCAATACTGCACGCCCATTCGCCATTCGGAGCGGGTCACATCGCCCTGGAGACGGCTCGCAGGAAGGGCGTGCCGATCGTCGCCACGCTGCATTCAAAATACCGCGATGACCTGCAGCGATCGCTCCCCATCGGCTTCCTGGTCGACCGGGAGATACGGCATATCGTCGACTTCTTCAACGCGGTCGATCAGGTCTGGGTTCCGCAAAAATCGGTCGCCACGACCCTGCGCGAATATGGATACACGGGATCGTATCAAGTTGTGGAGAATGGCATCGATCTGGAGCCTCCGGACCATCTGGAGCCATACCGCGCCCGGGGGCAGGTCGAACTGGGCCTGACACCGGACACGCTGATGGGGCTGTATGTCGGCCAGCATACCCTGGAGAAGAATCTCGAGTTCCTCGTGCGCTCGCTGCCGGCGGTGATCGACGCCGTGCCCGAGTTCAGGATGACATTCGTCGGTGTCGGCTATGCGAAGGAACACCTCAAGCAGATGGTCGCGGAATTCGGCATAGCCGACCGTGTCGCCTTCCGCGAAGCGATACGCGACCGGGAGACGCTCAAGACGGTCTATGCGCGCGCCGACCTCTTCCTGTTTCCTTCATTCTACGATACATCGGGACTGGTAGTACGGGAGGCTGCGGCATTCAGGACGCCATCCTTGCTGATAGCGGGTTCCGATGCCGCCGAGGTGATCGATGATGACTGGAACGGATTCCTGTCGCCGAACGATGTTACGGCCTTCTCCGATCGCATCATACAGATACTGCACGACACCGATCACCGGGAGCGCACCGGCATCGAGGCCCAGAGAACGCTGTGCCGCAGCTGGCAGCATGTGGTAGAGGAGGTGCGCGACCGCTATGCCGCGATACTGGCCGGACGCTCCAGTACCTAGCGCTGCACCATGATGACCGACAGCGCCACGCAGGCGAACGCAGCCGTCTGCATGCCATCGACGGGGATCGCGAATACGAGGAACGAGCTGATGACCGGCCATATGATCTGCGCGCCATACAGCGCCGGGGCGACTCTGGTCATCGTGCCCTTCTTGTATGCCAGCTGCATCAGCGATATCACCGACACGCTCGCCACCAGGTACAGGTAGGCATAGGGCGTCAGAAAATACTCGAGGATGTTCCCCTTCACCGATTGCATCACCTTGATCAGCACGATGATGAAGCCATCGAGTGATCCAGCGGCAAAGGCGATCGCCGCGGCAAAGAGGCTGCCAGGCAGCTTCAGGTAGCGATGGGCCAGCATGGCCACTCCGACCATCGTGTAGGGAAGCGCGAAGAAGACGATGATCCACCCGTTCGACGGCGCCCTTGTTTCGGTGACGCGTGGCGCCGCGAGGTTGGCGACGACGATGCCGAGCACCATCAGGGACGACCAGAACGCGACCCTGCGCGGGACATGTTCCTTGAGCAGGAAGATGGAGAACACGGCGGTAAAGACGACATTGAGCCCCATCATCGCTCCGACGATCGATGCAGGCAGCCCCCGCAGGCCAAAGTAATAGAAGAAGGCGAGCATGTTGTTGAGGACCAGGCCCGCTATCCAGGTGGCCCTCAGCTTTCTGAAATCAGGATTGCCTTCGCGTCGGAACGACAGCCAGTGCACGCCCTTCTTCTGCAGCACCATACCGAGCGATATGATCATGCTGCCGGTAACCACCGAGATGTACGAAATGATTGCTGGAGAATGCACCGGAAAACCCCATTATACCCGCTGTTCCCTGTCGAACGGCTTGCCGAGTTCGGTCGGTCCGACCATTTTTGCCTTGCGGACAAGCGCAAGCACGACGATGACAAGAATATACGGCAGCATCACGGCAAACTCGTAGGGGAACTTGATGCCTGCGACCTGTATCGACAGCTGCAGCGTCTGCGCCAGGCTGAACAGCAGCGCGCCACCCATCACCCCAACCGGATGCCATCGCCCGAAGTACACGAGCGCGACCGCGATGAAGCCACGGCCGGCTATCAGGTCGTCCGCGAACATCCTGGCCTGGGCCAGACTCAGGTAGGCGCCGGCAAGGCCTGCCATCGCGCCGCCGAGCGCCAGCGCCTGATAGCGTACCCGTGCGACACGTATGCCCATCGAATCGGCCGCCCGCGGATACGTGCCGACGGCTCGCACCTTGAGTCCCCATGGCGTCTTGAACAGCACGTACCAGAATACCGGCACCAGAAGGAAGGCACCATATACCAGAATGGTATGATTGAACAACACCGGCCCGAGGAATGGAATTTTGGACAATCCGGGTATGGGCAACGGCTGGATGCCGGGCACACCGGTGACTCCGCCCACATAGTGCCTGAACAGCGTGCCGGCCGTGCCCCAGCCGAGCATCTGCAGGCCAATCCCCGCTATGCCCTGTGGCGCCCGGAAGGTTACCACGACGAGGGCGAACAGCAATCCGAGCAGCGCTCCGACGAGTATGGCCAGCAGAATGCCAATCAGATTGGCGCTGCCGGCCAGTGCGGTCTTGGCCAGGAAGTATGGAGGCAGGAACCCGACGAAGGCGCCCATCGCCATGATGCCTTCGCATCCCAGATTGAAGATGCCGGCTCGCTGGTTGATCATCTCGCCGAGGCCAGCCAACAGGAGCGCTACCGAGAAGGGCACGCCCAGTATCAAAATATTGAGCAGGAACGATCCGCTGTTCATCGTGCTGTCTCCTCGGTACTCTCGTCTGCTTCATCGGCAAGGCACGGGTCTATCGAATCGGAAGGATCCGGACACGAAGCATCGGGGCTCGGGCGCACGGGTGGCTGCGGTCTGCCCGCGACCCGGGCCACAAGACGCGAGATCCTGTCCTGGACGTATGGGTTGTTCATGAACTGCCGCGCCGAGACTATCGCCAGGATGATTGCGCCCTGCAGAACCAGCACCATGTTGGCCGGCACGCTGGCCAGGCGCTGCGTCATGTCCGCGCCAATCAGCAGGAGGCCAAAGAACAGCGACGCGGGTATGATGCCCACCGGGTGCAGGCCGCCGAACAGCGCGACGACGATGCCGGTAAAGCCGTAGCCGCCGGAGACGCCCTCGATGGCCCGGCGGTGCACGCCCAGGATCTCTACCGAGCCGGCGATGCCCGCGCAGGCGCCGGACAGCAGCATCGCGACGATCAGGTAGCTCTCGACCCTGACGCCTGCGTAGCGTGCCGCCTTCGCTTCCGCCCCGGCGGCGCGCATCTTGAATCCCGCCGATGTCCGCCACAGCAGCAGGAAGACCAGCACGGCCAGCCCAAGCGCTATGAACACGCCGGTGTGCAGCCGCGTGCCCGGTATCAGCCTGTCGAGCCAGGCGGCCCTGGGAATGCGGACGGTCTGCGGGGTCCCGGAACCGGTCACCAGTTCCTCTGGATCCATCATGGGCCCGCGCAGGAGGAAGGTGTAGAACTGCGCGGCTATGTAGTTGAGCATTACCGTCGACAGTATCTCGTTGACGCCAAGCCGCGCCTTGAGCACTCCGGCTATGCCGCCCCAAATCGCGCCACCGGCGGCGCCGGCCAGTACGGCGAGCGGTATCAGCAGATACTTGGGCAGTCCAGGCAGCGCTATCGCGACAGCGCTCGAGGCGAGTATGCCCATCATCATCTGCCCCTCGGCGCCGATGTTCAGGATGCCGCTCCTGAAGGCAATCGCTATGCCGAGCGCAATGATGGACAGGGGTATGGCTCGGACGACGATCTCGGTAATGCCTATCATGTCCTTGAGCGGCTCGGTCAGGATGACAAGATAGGCCTTGAATATGTCGGCGCCGACTGCGGCCAGAATGATCGCGCCTATTGCCATGGCCGCCAGCGCGGCGACGATGACGATGAACGCGTTGTATGCGAGCTTGCCTCTCTTATTCATCGGCGACTCCAGCCATCAACAGGCCCAGCGACCGCTTCGTCGCATCCTTGCCTGGCATTACCCTCAGGATCTGACCCTTGTAGATGACGGCCACGCGGTCCGACAGGTTCATGATCTCCTCGAGCTCTTCAGAGATGAGCAGTATCGCGACGCCTTCGGATCTTCTGGCCAGGAGCTGTTTGTGTATGAACTCCTCGGCGCCCATGTCCAGTCCGCGGGTCGGATACACCGCTATCAGCACCTTCGGGCCGCGGGCCAGTTCCCGCGCCAGGATCACCTTCTGGATGTTGCCGCCCGATAGCGACCCCGCAGCCGTGTCGGTCGACGGGCACCGTATGTCAAAGCGTTCCCGCAACTCGGTGGCGTTCGCCGCTATGGCTCCCAGTCGCAGAAAGCCGCCACGGCTCCAGTCGCGGTCATCGATGTCCTTCAGTACCAGGTTCTCGCGCACCGAGAACGAAGGCACGATGCCTTCGGTGTCCCGGTCCTCTGGAATGTAGCCCATGCCCGCACCGATGATCCTGCCGGCCGAGGCTCCCGCAATCTCGACGCCATCGAGGTGTATCGAGCCGGATTCCACCGCGCGCAGGCCGTTCAGCGCCTCCGCCAGTTCGCGCTGGCCATTGCCCGAGACGCCAGCAAGGCCGACAATCTCGCCCGGGGCTATGTCGAGCGATACGCGGTCGAGCGCGAGGTTGCCCCTGTCGCCGAGTACACACAGCGACTGTATCGAGAGGAGGCCCGGCCCATCCCCCCCGGAGCCGGTGGCCGTCTCGACGCGCGGCAATTCGACCTCATGGCCGGTCATCAGCGCGGCCAGCGACGACGATGAGTGATCGGCGGTCTTGCCCTCGAATACGATGCGGCCGCGGCGCAGTATCGACACGGTATCGCTCAGCGACTTGACCTCATTGAGCTTGTGGCTGATGAAGATGATCGACAGCTCCTGTGACATCTTCTGCAACTTCAGTATCAGTTCATCGGTCTCCTGTGGAGTCAGTGCCGATGTCGGTTCATCGAGGATAAGGAAGCGGGCGCCCAGGCACAGCGTCTTGACCAGCTCGACGCGTTGCTGTTCGCCGACGGACAGGTGCCAGATGTACGCATCGGGATTGACGGGCAGCTCATGGCGCTCCGACACCTCCAGGATACGCTTCCTGACCGAAGCCAGATCGAGCCTGAACGGTCTGTGGGACGATTTGAGACCAAGCGCCACGTTTTCTGCGACGGTCATGTTCTGCACGAGCATGAAGTGCTGGTGCACCATGCCGATGCCATGATCGAAGGCGTCATTGGGCGAGCGGAATCGCACTTCCGATCCGTTGATGAAGAGCTGCCCCTCATCGGGCTGGTACAGCCCCATGATGATGTTCATCAGCGTCGTCTTGCCGGCGCCATTCTCGCCGACCAGGGCGCGCACCGAGTGCTCGCCCACCGACAGGTCGATGTGGTCGCAGGCCAGTATTCCTGGAAATCGTTTGGTTATGCCCCGCAGCTCGAGGCTCCGTATCGGTTCGTAGCCCATGCCCGAGCTCCTTGATGTGCCGTGTATGGTATGCGGGCCACCCCGATGCGGGAGTGCGGAATGCCTCCGCGCCTCCGCATCACGGCAGCCGAATCGCAGCAGAGCGGTCAGTACTTGATTGACTGCCAGTCGAGCTTGAGTTTCTGGGCAGTGATATCGGCGCGGGCCTGGTCGGCAGCCTTGCGGATGGCCGAGGTCAGGACGGTGCCCACCTTGTCATTGTACTTGAACACGAAGCCGCCGTTGTTGAAGGTCAACGGGATGTTCTCGCCACCGAGCACGCCCGCCTGGCGCTTGTCTATCATGGCCTCGATGACCGGCGCGTAGTCGTAGCTGGAGGCGGCTATCACCTTGAAGCCTTCCGGCATCGTCAGCTGCAGGGTATCCTGGCCAAGCCACCATATCTGCTTGTCCTTGTATTCCGCTACGGCGCGGAGGGCACCGGTTGCCTGCTGGGCAGCGCCGGTCAACACGTCGGCTCCCGCCTTGATATGGGTCTGGGCAAGCTCGCCTGCCTTGACGTAATCGGCGAATGAGCCGGTATGCGCTATCTTGATGTCGGCCTTGGGATTGACGGCCTTGACGCCGAGCCAGAACCCGCGGTTGTACCGGGCGGAATCGCCGGCGTCAACCGGGCCGACGATGCCGATGATGTTGGTCTTGGTGACCATGCCGGCAATAATGCCGTTGATATAGCCGGTCTCTTCGCTCATCGGCATGTAGGTAAACACGTTCTTGGGGCCAACATCGGCATTGGTGCCGAATGCGAAGGTCGTCTTGGGGAACTCCTCAGCGAGCTCCAGTATCAGGTTCTTGAACTGGGCGCCGTGGGCGACGATGATGTCAAAACCGCGTGACGCATATTGCCTGGCCGCTGATCCGGCATCAACCGGCTTCATCTTTTCGCTGTAGTTGTATTCGACGAGGGCCGCGCCATACTTCTTCTGCACCGACACGATCGCGTCATGCATGGCCTGTCCCCAGCCCTTGTCGTCGACCGTCGATTCGATTATCAGAGCTATCTTCACCTTGGATTTCGGGGCACCGTAAACGGCACCAGCCAAAGCCAACAATGCAAGGATCACCGCACATGTTCTCTTCATGGTCGCCTCCTGTAGCGCTTTCGTAGCTGTCCCGGGATATGTACGCGCCAGCGCGTTGCCCTATGGTTGCCGAAATGATAGCACGGGCCGGTACAGGCGTAAACACAATTCACGCCGGGCCGCCGTTCTCGCGCCGCCGCCGCGCCAGCTCACCCGCCCGTTTCGGATGAAACGTGTACAGGTACAGCAACTCGACCTTCTCGCGGGCCCAGGGCGTGCGGCGAAGGAATTTGAGGCTCGACTGGACGCTCGGATCGCTTGCAAAGCACCTGATGTGTATCTTGGCTGCGAGGCCATCCCATCCGATGCGTTCGACCAGCCGTTCCAGCATCATCTGCAGCGTCACTCCGTGCAGTGGATCCTCGGTTTCGGTATCTGACAACCCTCGCTCCTTCTACATACACCGTGGCAAAACCGACGATGCGCGACTATAGTATACGGTACGGAGAAAATTCATGCAAAACGAGATTACCGCACCGCTCGATCTTCTGCGCTCCGACGGCACGCCAGGCGCGGAAGGCTGGGCCCGACGCCCCTGGTGGCGTTACGACAGAAGACAGGTCCACGCGTCAGCGATGCGGATCAAGGAATGGGACTACTATTCGATACTGTCCCACGATGGCAAATTCGGTCTGACGCTGACGATGAGCGATCTTGGCTATGCGGGCATGTTTGCATTGTGCTTCCTCGACTTCGAACGCCGCTACTCCTGTCAGATTGACACGCTCAGCGTGTTGCCGCTGGGCAGAACCGGTCTCTCCCCCGATTCCGATGAAGGCTCCGTATCGTACGCCGACAGGAAGCTTTCGCTCGCGTTCGTAAGCGCCGGCGGCGTGCGTTCGCTGTCGTTCAGCGCGCCTGACCTGGTCGATGCCGATGGCCGGCGCGGAATCGAAGGCGCCATCATACTGACGCAGGCACCCGAGCTGGAAAGCATGAACATCGCGACATCCTGGGCGGAAAACCGCCGGGCCTTCTACTACAACCGCAAGATCAACTGCATGCCGGCCTCGGGTGGATTCAGCATCGGTGACCGGCACTACCGTTACGATGCGACCAGGGATTTTGGCGCGCTGGACTGGGGCCGCGGACGATGGACCTACAGGAACCGCTGGTACTGGAGTTCGGCGTCCGGCCATGTCGATGGCGCGCCATTTGGCTGGAATGTCGGGTACGGATTCTCCGACCGGAGCCCGGCCAGCGAAAACGCGCTCTTCTGGAAAGGGATCGTTCACAAGCTCGACGACGTCACCTTTCACATCGATACCGCCGATTACCTGAAGCCCTGGCGCTTCGCGAGTTCCGATGGCCGCTTCGAGATGGACTTCGCGCCGGCCGTCGACAGAAGCTCGACAACCTCGATCGGCCCCATCAAGTCGGTTCAGCACCAGGTCTTCGGCGAATTCACCGGCACTGCGGTGCTCGATTCGGGCAAGCGCCTGAAGATCAAGGGCTTCCCAGGCTTCGCCGAAGACGTGCTGAACTGGTGGTGAGCGCTGCTAGCCACGCTGTCTGAGCTCGAACGCCTCCATGAGTTCGCGCTCGCAGTGGCCCTGGACGACGACGATGTGGTTGCCCAGCGGGTCGCGCACGATGGCCTCGAGCGACGCCGATGGTACCGAGCACTCAATCTGGGTGCGGCACAGGCCATCGGCACTCGAGGTGGCGATAATCTGGCCCTCGGCCGTCCACAACCGGTCCAGACCGGCACCGCCGATGCGCACCAGCGTCACCGGCCCCAGCTCGAATTCGCCCGATATGCCCACGCCAAGCGATGATTCGAAGTGGCTGCGTATGGTATAGCGCGAGACGATGGAACACGGAACGGTGCAATGGGCCAGCAGCAGGCGGCCAGCGGGCACGTCAATCCTTGCGGGATTGGACATCCACCCAGTCAGTCCAGTCAGACGCTTGACCCAGAGCAGGGCCAGCGCCGCCGGGATGTCGCCCTCGCAGCCAGCTATGATGCCCTCGTCGTTGAGGCGTGAAAGGCCAAAGCAGCCGGTGGTCTTCTCGTCGAGTACCAGGTCGAAGCAGCGCAGCGTCAGCGCATCCAGGTGTTGTTCATCGACGATGCGGCGCAGCGCCCGGTACACACCGACCGACGTGCCGATATCGGTCTGGTCCGGTTCGCGAATTGCCTCCGCCGCATCGAAAAACGCGAACTCCGGTCCCGTCCGGGGAACACCCTCGGAGGCCAGGTATGCGTGCAGCGTATCGATCGGCACCGGCACGACCGCGACCCCCCAGCCATCATGAACGGTCTGGGGATCGTGCGAGCTGGCAACGAGCCAGTCGGAGCTGTCGCCTATCCTGCCCAGCCGCGCGCCCGCCAGGCTCTTCATCGCGGCCAGCGCATTGATCGAGCGGCGCAAGGTATCCAGTCCGGCGGCATCGGCCGCGCCGTTCAGGAAGAAGATGCGGCCCGATCCCCCATCCCGCCTGACCCGCGCGAGCATCTCCAGCGCGGCAGGCAGCGAATTCTGGTAGGGGTGGGCTATGATCCAGACCGGTTCGCCGGGGTACCGGCGCGCCCTGGCCGCACGGACGGCGAGCGCGTCCTGCTCGGTTCCTCCGGTCAGCACGAAGTAGAGCAGCGGCACCGGGGCGGTCTCTCTGTCGACGGCTTCCGGCTCCAGGAGGCTGCCGCCAAGGCCGGCCAGGACCTCCGCATACGAAGACAGGATAGCCTGCCTGGCTATCCTGTCGTGAAGAATCGACGCAATCGGTGTGTAAAGAAAGTTCATGCGGCCACTATGCTACGGGACGAAACCTTGCGCAAGTGGAAATTTCAGAACGGCTCGAACCTGTTGATGTCGAAATAGCTGCGTTCCAGCTCTTCCTGCATGACGAGCAGATCAGCATAGTGCTGCTCCTCCCACTCCACCAGCATGCCCAGAAGGCGCCGCAGCTCCGGAGCCTCGGCACGGGCCAGCCAGTCGCGGTACAGACGCACGGCATCCGCTTCAAGGTGGGTGGCTGCCGTTATGGCGGCCATCAGGTGCTTTGACCCGGCGACCTGTTTCAGAAAGGCATCGGTGATGATGGCCGATTTCCAGGAGCCTCCCAGCTCTGCCGCGGCGTTTCGTTCGGGCGTCAGGTTTATGGTCTTCGTCTTGTAGTATTCGAGCAGGTAGTTGAAGTGCAGTTTTTCCGCCGCGGCGCGCTCCAGGAAGAATTCCTTCACCTTTCCTGTCGCGTGGGCCGCTCCATCCTCATAGACGGTAACCGAATCAAGCTCACCCTTCATGCCGGCCTTTATTGCGGCCAGGACATCATTATCAAGCATCGCGATACCCTCCATCCAGTGTGCCATAGATCGATATAGCATAAGGCCGATTCGCGGGGCTGGCAAGTTTCGTCCTCGCCTTCATCGGGGGCTGTCCGCGCAGATGCATATCAAGACTGCCACCGACAAGGGCGCGGATCAACGGAATCCAGTGCAGGAATCCCGTATTACATGTTCTTCCAGAACTTGTAATAGTCCTTCTCCAGATCCTCGAGGGTAACGAGTGGATAGAACTTGGTCTGGGTCGCCGAGGCGAACATGAATCCGTGTCGCAGGAATTTGTATGATATCCTGTCTATCGGACAATCGAGAGACAGGCCCTTGGTATTCTTCCCGGGCTTCGATCGGACCTCGAATATGGCTTCGCGCAGGCGGGCCGGATGGATGCCGGGCACGAAACAGCGGATGAACGGGTTGTCCTGGAATTCCTTCAAAAAATCATCGACGTTGAAGTCGAGCTGCGCATAGAACATCACCGGCGCGCCCTTGGGCACATCAGGGTTGGTGATGTACTTCGCGTACTCGATGAAGTTGTACTTGGTCAGCACCATCATCTTGATCGGGTTGATCTCGAGTACGATGCGCATCTCGTCGCCACGAATCTTCGGATCGTAATCGGCCGCTGACAGCTCGACGAAATCGCCGAGCGAATTGCAGTAGTAGAGCTTGCCCAGGGCGGCGAAATCCATGTACTCGAAGGTCCGGTAGCTCGATATGAACTTGGTTGCCTTGGGCCGGCCATCCTCATGAGGCTTCAGCTCGGCGAACGCCTCATCGATCTTGAAGTATGGATTCCTGAATGCCGGATCGACCTCGACGAATATCAGCCGGCCTTCGAAGTAGCGGGTCGAACCCTGGGTGTAGTGCTTGGCAAAACGCTCGGGATCGAGCTGGCTGGCAATCAGCGCGTGGTTCGGATGCATGATCAGGTACAGGTGTCTGGAATCGGCCATCTAGTCCCCCCAATAGAGCTTGAGCATCGGGGCGATCACCAGCGATATGATCGCCATCAGTTTGATCAAGATGTTCAGAGCCGGGCCGGCCGTATCCTTGAAGGGGTCGCCTACCGTGTCTCCTATGACGGCGGCCCTGTGCGCCTCCGAGCCCTTGCCATGCGCCTTGCCCTCTATCAGCTTCTTGGCATTGTCCCAGGCACCGCCTGCATTGGACATGAAGATGGCCATCAGGACGCCGGTCACGGTGACTCCGGCCAGAAGGCCGCCGAGCATCTCGATCCCGCCCAAAAATCCTACCACAGGTGGGGCGGCCGCGGCTATCAGGCCGGGAAGAACCATCTTTCGCAGCGCCGCCTTCGTCGATATGTCGACACAGGCACGGTAGTCCGGCGTCTCGGTCTCATCGAGGATGCCGGGATGCTCATGGAACTGCCTGCGCACCTCCTCTATCATCGCGAACGCCGACACGCCGATCGCGTCCATGGCCAGGGCGGAGAACAGGAAGGGAATCATGCCGCCAAGGAGCAGGCCGGTCAGCACGCGCGGGTCGGTGACGCCGAAGACCAGAACGTTCGATCCTCCGGCCGACTGGGCAAATGCGCTGAACAGGATGATGGCCGTGAGCGCCGCCGAACCGATGGCAAAGCCCTTGCCGATCGCGGCGGTCGTGTTGCCCACGGCGTCAAGTTCGTCGGTAACATCGCGGACATGCGGATCCATGGCCGACATCACCGCCAGCCCTCCGGCGTTGTCCGCGATGGGGCCGTAGGCATCGACGGAGAGCTGTATACCCAGGGTCACGAGCATGCCGAGCGCCGCGATGCCGATGCCGTACAGTCCCGCAAAGGCATAGCTGCCCAGAATGGCGGCGCATATGACCAGTATCGGCGGCAGGGTAGACAGCATGCCGACGCCCAGGCCCGTGATGATCGTGGTCGCGGCGCCGGTATCACAGGCTCGCTCGATCTTGCGGACGGGCGCGGTATCGGTGCCGGTGAAGAACTCGGTCAGTATGCCTATAGCCGATCCGGCGGCGAGGCCGAATATGGCCGCCAGCGCGACACGGAGCGCGCCCTTGCCGCCGTCGAAGGTAGCACCTCCGAGCACCAGCGCCGAAACCGGATACATGAGCAGCGCCGCAAGGACGGCCGCTCCAAGGGTTCCTCCGTTCAGCGACTTCTGGGGCGATTGCCCCTTCCTGCCCTTGACCAGGAAGGTGCCGAGGATCGACGCCCCGACACCCATCGCCGCCAGCAGTATCGGCAGCATTGCCAGCCGGATCCGCGTGTCGTCGCTTGCCGCGACGCCGGCGCCCAGCACCACGCAGCCGACTATCGATCCAACGTATGACTCGAACAGGTCAGCGCCCATGCCGGCGACATCGCCGACGTTGTCACCGACATTGTCCGCTATGACGGCGGGATTCCGCGGATCATCCTCCGGGATGCCGGCCTCCACCTTGCCGACCAGGTCGGCGCCGACATCGGCTGCCTTCGTGAATATGCCGCCGCCCACGCGCGCAAAGAGCGCTATCGACGAGGCACCGAGGCTGAATCCGGTCAGTATCGGGAATATCGTGTCGCGGAACATGGGGAGCGTGTCGCCGAACAGGGCCGTACCCAAGGCAAGCACGATCGAGACGCCGAGCAGCGCCAGCCCTACGACGGTCATGCCCATGACCGAACCGCCGGCGAAGGCTATGCTGAGCGCGGGCGCTATGCCATCGCGGGCGGCCGCAGCCGTCCTGGCATTGGCGGCCGTGGCCGTCCGCATGCCGAAGTAGCCGGCGCCCGCCGAGCTCAAGGCGCCCAGCGCAAAGGCGGCCGCCTGCAGCTTCAGGGCTCCGATGTTCGCCACCGCCAGAAAGAAGGCAACCAGCACGACGAATGGAACCAGTACGGTATATTCACGCTTGAGAAAGGCCTGGGCTCCATCGGCTATGTAGCCTGATATCCGCTCGAGCGACTCGTCGCCGATGGGTCGGGACCGTATCCACATGCTCTTCGTGACGGCATAGATGACGGCTACCAGGCCGGCGACAGCCGCGGCGATGATGGCGGGGTTGGCATTCACTACAATCCTCCTGACCGAAAACCTGTCCAATGCTGATGGTTGAATATCGCGTTTCGAGTATATGCGCAGTATGCGAAGCGCACAACGAAATTTTATGCCGCCTGGCCGCTTGCCTCCTTGCCCTGAAAGCGGTACTATTTGCAAATGATTCGCATTCGGTGCTGGGCAAGCATCACTTCGGAGGATTCATGAGAGCACTTCGCGCGTTGGCCATGCTGACGCTTGGCATTGCGGCCGCACTCCCGACATTCGCCACCGGTACGCCACAGCAGGCACCAGGGGTGCCGGTCATCGTGGTCAGCATTCTGCCACAGGCATATTTCGTGGAGCGGATCGCGGGATCACGGGTGAAGGCGATGGTGCTGGTCGGCCCAGGACAGAGTCCCCACTCGTACGAGCCGACGCCGCGCCAGATGGCCGAGCTCTCCTCGGCGACGATGTGGCTGACGATTGGCGTTGAATTCGAGACCGCGCTCAAGCCCAAGATCGCCGCGCTCAATCCCGGGTTGGCCATCATCGATACGACCGTCGGCGTCACCTACCGGACGCTCGAGGCCCACCAGCACGATGGCGAGGCCTCCACGGCACCGGCCGAGGAAAGCGGTATCGATCCGCACGTCTGGCTCGGCCGGCAGGCGGTCAAGGCCATGGCCGCCAGCATCCGCGATGCCCTGACCGCCAGAGATCCGGCCGGTGCATCGACGTACCGGGCCAACCATGATGCGTTCATCCGCGACATCGATGCAACCTACGCCAGGATAGCCTCCGAGGTCGCGCCTTTGGCAGGCAAGACCGTATTCGTGTACCACCCTTCGTTCGGTTACATCCTTGATGAGTTCGGCATCACCCAGGAGGCCGTCGAGACCGGCGGCAAGGAACCGACGCAGAAGGAACTGACCGCGTTGATCAGGAACGCCAGGGCCGATGGAGCCAGGGTCATATTCGTCCAGCCCCAGTTCCCGGCCAGTGCCGCCAAGGCGGTAGCCGCTGCCATTGGCGGCGTCGTCGTGGAGATAGACGCGCTCGCACCCGACTGGATGGACAACATCGGACGCATCGGGGCGGCTCTTGCCAGGGCCGCGCGATGAGCCCCAACCCGCAGACCGACAGGATCGTGGCCATACGGTTCGACCATGTGTCATTCTCGTACGGCGATGTCCCGGTGCTCGACGCAGCCAGTTTCCATGTCCATGCCGGAGAATTCGCGGCCCTGGTCGGCCCGAACGGTGCAGGCAAGACGACGGTGCTCAAGCTGTTGCTCGGCCTGTACCATCCCTCATCGGGTGCGATAACGGTGCTCGGCCGCCCGCCCGAAGAGTCAAGGCTATCGATAGGCTATGTGCCACAGCACGCCTCCTATGACCCGGCGTTCCCCATATCGGTGCTCGAGGTCGTCAGGATGGGAAGGCTGAGCGGCTCGGGAAAGAGGACGACATCGGCCGGCGCGGCCGCGGTATCCCGTGCACTCGAGCTCGCCGACGTATCCAATCTGGCGACGCGCCCCTACTCGGCCCTGTCCGGTGGCCAGCGGCGCCGGGTGCTTGTGGCGAGAGCGCTTGCGGCTGAGCCCGAGCTGCTGATACTGGACGAACCGACGGCCAACATGGATGCGGAGAGCGAGTCGCGCCTGTTCAAGACACTGGGCGGTCTCAAGGGCCAGGCGACGATCCTCGTGGTAACCCACGATACCGGATTCGTCTCGGCGCTGACTGATTCGGTCTTCTGTGTCGGCGAGCGGGGAGCGGGCAAGAGCGTCATCAGGCACAAGGCGGCGCCCGCCGATCACGTGGCCAACGAGCTGTATGGCGGACCGGCCCTGCAGGTACTCCACGATACCGAGCTTCCGGATGACTGTTGCTGCTGCGACGGAAAGGCACCATGATGAACGGATACCTGTCGGCGCTCTTCGACCCATCGATGCCCTTTGTCCGCAATGCACTGATCGCGGGACTCCTGTCTGCCATCCTGTTCGGCACGCTGGGCGCCGTGGTCACGGTAAAGCGCATTTCGGGGCTGGCCGGAGCCATATCGCACGCCGTGCTCGGTGGCATTGGCATGGCGCTGTACCTGGCAGCGCACGGGATCCTGCCCGGATTGCCGCCCATGGTCGGCGCCCTCATATTCGCCCTGCTCGCGGCGGCGATCATTGGCTTCGTGTCGCTCAGGGCCAAACAGCGCGAGGACACCGTGATCAACGCGATATGGGCCATAGGCATGAGCATCGGTGTGCTCTTCATCGCCAAGACACCGGGCTATGCCGACCCCATGAGCTACCTCTTCGGCAACATCCTGCTCGTCTCGACCAGCGATCTCGTGATGCTCGCCGTGCTTGATGGTATCGTACTGGCGCTGGTCTGGCGCTACTATCCGCAGATCGAGGCAAGCGCATTCGATGAGGAATTCGCTCGCGTCCGCGGTGTACCAACCGATGCGGTCTTCATCGTGATACTCGCCGTCACCGCGGTCGCCGTCGTCCTGCTGCAGACCTTTGTCGGCATCGTGATGGTCATAGCGATGCTGACACTGCCTTCCGGCACGGCGGGTTTCGCCGCGCGGAACCTCGCCGGCATGATGGTAGGAGGCACGATACTGTCGGTGCTGTTCACGGCATCCGGCCTCGCCGTCAGCTGGGCACTGGACATGCCGGCCGGGGGTGTCATCGTCGTGATAGCTGGAGCCGTCTTCCTTGGCGTTTCCGCCACCGTCGCCATCGTGGCTGGGCATACCAGGCGCACGGTGAGGCGGCCGCTGGCCGACGCGGAGCGAGTCGCATGACCAAGGCACGCGCCGCCGTGCTGGCGATTCTCGACACGGCGACGGAGCCACTATCCGCTGCTGGCATCGTGTCCAGGGTCGGGACACGATGCGACCAGGCTACAGTCTACCGGGCGCTCCACTATCTGGAGGACTCAGGACTCAGCGAGTCGTTCGTGCTGTACTGCTCGGAACACGGCGTCGAGCGGTACTACGCATCGCGCAAGTCCGCTCACCGGCACTGGTTTCACTGCGAATCATGCCACCGGTTCATCGATCTGGGGGCATGCCGCATCGGCGGAATCGTCGCCGATGTGGAGCGCGAGCTGGGCCTGCGGGTAACGAAGCACACGATGTACCTGTCGGGCGTCTGCAGCGACTGCTCGAAGCCGAAGCCAGATCCTACTCGAACAGCCCCTTGAGCGCCTCGCCGATGTCCTCGCCCAGCTTCGATATGCCGTCGCCGACATTCCTGACCGTCTTCGACACCGGGTCATCGTTCTTGTCGAACTCGGACTTGTAGAACTCGAAGCCCTGGCGCAGTTCCTCGGCCGGATCGGACTGGTGCAGCCCGCGCTTCAGGTAGTTGCCGTCCAGAATCGCCTGGTACTGCCCGCCAACCGCCCAGTTCTTCAGTTCGGTCAGCCTGATCACCGGAAACGGGTGCGATTCCCACACGGTATTGAGCAATTTGAAGAGGCCATCGAGCAGACTCTTCTGCTGTTCGTATTCCTGGGCCTGGGCAAAGAAGTCGTTCATATTGAGCTGTGATACGTCATCCCCGCCCGCCATCTTCATCAGCAGGGTATAGTTGGGGTCTTCGATCTGGGTCGCGAGCAGACCGGCGCGATCGGCAGTCAGCTCGCTCTTGCGGTCCCATTCACGCAGCGCGGCGATGATGGGCAGGAGCACAAGCTCGGCCATCGGGACGAAGTTCGCAGAAACATTGAGCAGCATCCACAACAGCGTCTTGTATATCGCGTGCCCGCTCATCACGTGACCCATCTCGTGCGCGACGACGCAGGCAAGCTCGGTATCGTCGAGCCGCTGAACCAGGGAGCTGTTCAGCACGATGAACGGCTCGCGCACGCCGTAGACGCCGGCATTGAAGAAGGGGCTCTGGGTCACGAAGACATCCGGCCGGTACGGCCAGTCGAACACATCGACGGTCCGCTCCATCATCTGATGAACGCGCGGAAACTGGTTCTGCGTCACCTTGACCGACGAGGCGATGTGCAGCAGCCGTATCGACTGCTCGCTGGTCTTGCCAAATATGAACTTGATTACCTCGTCGAGGCCGCGCACGTTGCGGAGCGCCGACATCGCCGCGAGGTCCGCCGGGTGCTCCCAGGACTTGGGGTCAATGCCGTACAGCTTTCTGGTCTTCAGGGCTAGCATCATCGATTCCTCCTCGTTCACCCAAGCCGCCAGGCGGCACAGGCAAACCCTTTCTTCTTGCGTTCGGCCAGGCGGACGGCGCCCTTGGGGCGCTTCCGCTCGAATCGATCCATGGCCGATGATGGCATCGCGACGACATAGCCGGCACCTGACTTGAGCACCCTGGCTGCCTGGGCCCAGGTCTGGTCAACGGTATCGACGCGCGGCGTCAGGTCAGGGAACTCTACCACAAGATCATACGCAGCCGTCGGCAGATCGATGGCGAACGCAGTCCTGAGCGGGCCTGCGTCACCGGGCGGGCCATTCCTGACCAGATTGCGTTCGCTCGACGCGAGAGCCAGCGCGTCGCGGCCGCACAGGTCCACGACGGCTTCGCGGGCGCGCGCCTTGACGTGACAGGCGGCCCGCCCGATGCCCGGATTGATGATGGCGGCACGCCTGACATGGGACCCGGCCATCGCGTTCTCGCACAGATCGAGGGCAAGCTCGGTCGCGAACGACGGCGTGTCGAACTCGGGCAGCCCCCACATGCCGGCAAGCCTATAGCTCGCGCGCCCGGCCCGCAGCGTCTGCTCCGCACGCTCGAGCACCTGCCACATCGGATCAAAGGCCTGCGGGTCGGAGGCACGGCCGCGCCTGAACAGCAGGGCCGTATGACCCGCGCCCACCTCACGGGCGACCATCTCGGCCCCTGAAGCGATCACCGACGCCGTAGCGGCCTCGGCTATCGGCTCGACGACGACGATGGCGGCATGCCCTCGCGCCGACAGGATGCCAGGCAACTGACGCAGGAACAGGTCGAGCACCGGCGGGCCGGCCTTGGCCGGCACATTGCACAGTGCCAGGTCGTAGCGCTCGCCTTCGATACCATCCAGGAACAGCGCATGATCGATGGCGGTCGCCGCGACCCTGTTCCTGCGAGCGTTGCGTTCGCTGAAACCGCAGGCCAGGGCATCCCGGTCGCGCATGCGCAGGCTGGCGCCCCCATAGGCCTTGGCACAGGCGATACCCAGCACGCCGACACCCGAGCCGATGTCGACGATGGAACCAACCGCGGATGCGTCGACATTCCTGGCTACCAGTTTCAGGAGCAGCCGCGAACCTGCATCGATATCGAACGAGCTGAAGAGGGCATGCGAAAGGTCGAATGATAGATCGACCCCGTTGAATTTGAACGGCACCGTCTTGTTGACATACTGGTCCAGAAAATCCTTGGGCACGGTCATGCGGGCAACTCCTGCTTGCTACTCTCGATGGCTACCGGCTCGTTGTCAATGTGAACCGCCGTTCGAGCCTCCGGCGATTCCTGCATTTCTTCTGAGCAAGGCGGGCGGAATCCAGGACATGCCCAGAGCCGTGCCCTTGAACAGGGCCTTGATTTCCGCATCGCCGGCTCCTGCGATGTCCGCCAGTGGCACGGAACGCCCGGGCCTGCACTCGTCAGGCAGTGCCAGCGCATCGGCAATCGACGCGGGGCTGCGGCCATCCGGACCGGTGCTCCAGGCGCGCGCCGCATGAGGACAGGCGGCCACGCAGGAATCGCACCCGTACAGCCGCCGCCCCCAGGCTGCCCGCACCCGTTCGGGAACCATGCCCGTGGCGGTCGTCCAGTACTGTATGCACGAATCAAGCTGCAGGTCAGGCTCGGCGGGGCGCCGCACGCCTATGGCACCCGTCGGGCATGCATCGACGCAGGCGGTGCAGGCACCGCACCCGCGCATGACCTCGGCGGGAACGCCCTGCCCCGCATCCGTGGCCACGTCGAACTCCAGCGGCAGCAGCAAGACGCCTACGACACAGGCCGGGCCATAGGCGTTCGTGATGACCAGCGACGATCGGCCGACGAAGCCGAGTCCGGCCATCATGGCAAGGCGCTTCTCCGGCAGGCGCGAGTTGACCAGGACCCGGAAGGCCCTGGGCGACAGCCCGCTGCATTCGGCCAGGATCCGACCGGCCTTCTGCAGGAGCCGCCTCAAGGTGGCATAGCGGTTGCTCGCCGCGAAGGCACCGATCAGCAGGCTCGCATCATCCCCGGCACCATCCGTGTCAGACTGCGGGGGGCGCGGATCATAGGGCAGCAGCGCTACGACCGCGGCTGACGATGCAAGCAGGCCGTACCGTTCCACCTCGGCTGGCGGCGCGATCATAGCCACATCCTCAAGCCCGGCATGATGCACGACACCGCATGCGGGCAGGCCAACGCCTGCAAGAACCGAGAAGATGGATGATCGATCAAGGCCTGGGTTCAACGCGCCGCCTGTGATTCCTTGCGGGCTCGCTCTATCTTCTGCATCTTGCGGTAGTATTCGGCCTGCTTCACGATTTCCGACATGTCCTGTACGACAATCTTGTTGTCTATGAGCCGGAACAGCTTGTTTGCAAGCAGCTGCTGCACGACCATGTTGCCTTCACTCATGGGTAACCCCACCATGTTGATCAGGTCCTTCGGACCGAAATCAAAGGCGTGCGTCGCGCCATTCTTCATGGGAACCTTGTTCTTTTCCAGCTGGATATGCAGGGCGTCGTACATGCGGCCCAGTGGATCGGAAATCAGCGTGTTGGCCAATTGCTTGTATATGAACCATATGCGCTCGGCAAGGAGCTGGGTCAGCCGCGTAACGATCTGTGGCTGGGCCTGTACCATGCGCTCGAAATTCTGCTTGTTGACGGCGAGCAGATAGGCGTCTTCATACGCTATGGCGCTCGCCGAGCGCGGTTTGTTCTCGAGCAGCGCCATCTCGCCGAAGATGTCGCCGGCCTTGAGCACCGCGAGCAGAACCTCGGTATTGTCGACGATCTTCGTTATCTTTACCGACCCCTTCTGGATGATGTACAGCTCCGAGCCCGGCATGCCTTCGGAGAAGACCATCGTGTCCTTCGGGTAGAAGCGGTTGAATTCCTCGGTCGATCCATCGAGGTACACGGCCTTGGAATACGGCTTGATCTTGGCCAGCCGTTCCTTGGCCAGCGACGCGTGCTGCCCGTTTGGGCAGAATTTCAGGTACTGGTAGTACGCATAGTACGCCTGGTTGAACTGGCTCTGCCTGGCATAGCACTCGGCCACCTTGTACAGATGCGACGGATCGATATCGGCTGACTTCTTGAGGGTGATTCTGGTCAGCGCCTCGTCAAGGAAACGCATCCGCTTGGAGAAGCCCATGATGATCTTCATCGCGACCGGGGTGTTCTTCTCGATCAGCATCCCGTACTGCTCGCGCTGCACGCTGATCAGCGTGACATCGGTTATGGCCTGGGCCGTCTCGATGTGGCTATGGCTGGACATGGTCGAAATGACACCAAAGAAGTCTCCGGGAGAGTAGATGTTGCCACCTTCTTCCTCGACAACTTCGACTTCCTTCGAAATTCGAACCTTGCCCGACTTGATTATGTAGAAACGGTCGGCGTTCTGCTTGCCTTCAACAATGATGTATGAGTCTTTTTTAAAATTGACGAAGGTCAACTGGAGCGGATTGTCCATGCCGTTACCATTTCTCCCGTCGGAAAGCTCATTCGAAGTATAGGTACGCCTCGGAGGGTTGTCAATCGACTCCCCACCGAAGCGTCCACGCAGCCGTGCTGTCAGAATCCTCCGGGTCAGATATCGGCAGGCAGCCCGAACCGGGCCGTCAGCGCCAGAACCTCGTGCTTCACTCTGGCCGAAACGGTGGGATCACCTTTCGCCTTGAGTACATCCATGATCAGGCTGGCGATCTTGTGCATCTCCAGCTCCTTCATGCCACGAGTCGTGACGGCAGGCGTGCCGACGCGTATACCCGAGGTGATGAATGGACTCTTCTGGTCGAATGGAATGCCGTTCTTGTTGACCGTGATGTTCGCCTCATCAAGCCATTTCTCGGCTTCCTTGCCGGTAATGCCGAGCGGTGACAGATCGACGAGCATCAGATGGTTGTCGGTGCCGCCCGACACGATGCGGGCTCCGCCGTCGGCAAGCGCCTTGGCGAGGACCTTGGCGTTGGTCACGACCTGCCTGACATAGGCCTTGTAATCCGGCGACAGGGCTTCCTTGAAGGCTACCGCCTTGGCGGCGGTGATGTGGCAGAGAGGGCCGCCCTGGATGCCAGGGAATATCGAGCCATCGATAAGCTCGGACCACAAGCGCGGGCGATCGCCCTTCGGGCTCATGATGCCAAGCGTATTTTCGCCATCGGTGCCGACGAATATGGCACCGCCGCGCGGCCCGCGCAGTGTCTTGTGGGTCGTCGTCGTCGTAAAATCGGCTATCTTCATGGGGCTCGGATGGGCACCGGCGGCGACGAGTCCGGCGATATGGGCCATGTCGACCATGAAGAGCGCTCCGACCTCGTCGGCTATCTTCCTGAACCTGTCAAACTCGATGGTACGGGGATAGGCGCTGGCTCCGGCTATGATCAGCTTGGGTTTGTTCTCGCGGGCCAGCCTGGCAAGCTCGTCGTAGTCGATCATCTCGGTCTCGCGGTTCACGCCATAGCGGATCACATTGTACAGCTTGCCGGAGAACGACACCGGAGCACCGTGGGTCAGGTGGCCGCCATGCGCCAGATCCATACCCAGAATCGTGTCACCGGGCTTGAGTACCGCAAAATACACGCCCATGTTGGCCTGAGAGCCGGAATGGGGCTGGACATTGACATAATCGGCGCCAAACAGGGCCTTGGCACGATCCCTGGCAAGGTTTTCTGCCATGTCGACGAACTCGCAGCCACCATAGTAGCGCTTTCCTGGATATCCTTCTGCATATTTATTGGTCAGCACGGTGCCGGCGGCTTCCATGACGGCCTTCGATGCGTAGTTCTCGCTCGCTATCAGCTCCAGGTTGTTGCGCTGCCTGTCTGCTTCCAGCCCAATCGCCTTCCACAATTCGGGATCGGATTTCTCTATGTACGACATCAGAACCTCCTTGATATCAACTCGGTACAGCATACCACGATCTGATTGCCAAGAGAAAGCATTTTTGCCGCTTGTTCGGGCGCGGCCGGTTCAATAGACGCCGGTAATCTCGACATCGCTCCAGAACGAGGTGTAGGCGGAGAGCCCGCCGCTCGCTTCCTCGAAGATGTTCTGGAAGGAATAGCGCCTGGAAGCGGACACGGTGCGGCCATCGGGATTGATCTTGTCGACGCTGGCAAGTCCGCGCGAGAACGCGATGTGCCGGTCATCCATGTTGCCAAAGTAGCGCGACCGATCCTCGAAGGGGGGCACGAAGCCGCCTATGGACGCACCAAACATCAGCGCTGGATCGACGGGCACCCAGCCGAAGCCGTAGATGTAGAACTCGGCCCAGGCATGGTTCCACGCGCGCCTCGAGTCATCCATGACGACGCCGACGACCGGCACCGACGGCACGCCGACCGCGCGCAGCGCCGCCGCGTAGAGCAGCGCCAAGTCCCAGGCGTCGCCCTTGCCGGCCGAGAGCGCCTTGGCGGGGGCATCATACGTGGCCGCTGTGTCGAAGGCGACAGTCTGTCCCAGCGAAGCCAGCACCAGCTGCGCGAGCCGGTAGGGGTTCTTCTCCCGTCCGGCTGCCTTCTGGGCGAAGGCAACGATGGCCGGATCGGCCGACGGCACCAGCTGATCCGGCGCCGTCAGCCTCGCGTAGAGCCGGGGAAGGGGGTCGGTCGGCTGCTTGATGCGTTCAGGCTTGATGTCGGTATCGACGCCATAGACCTGCACAAGGTGGTCCTGGCTGACAGTTACCAGCTTGTCGTCCGCCAGATCGGCCAATTTGTACACGGATAGCCCGCGATAATCGGGTATCAGCGGCTCCATCGACCGGCCGAGCGCCTTCACGCCCCGCTGATACGGCGCATCGGCCGGAAACGGCATCCAGACATACAGCGCATTCTGCCCGTTCGAACGAACTCGTGAGACGGTAACGAAATTGGACAGCGCGTAGGTCTTGCGCTGCAGGAACGACTTTGTTCCAGGGGTATCGACGATCTGGAAATAGCGGACCGGGCTCAGGCCCTTCTCGGTCTTGACCGCGATGCCGCCGGAGACGGCGCCATCGGGAATTCTGACGCGTATTTCCTTGTCCGACCAGCTCTCGTACTCGCCGAACGCGTCCTGCGGGCTGACATATCCGTGTCCCGATTCGTCGCTCTTGACCTGGGCCGGCACCTCCCCGATCCATGAGAAGAGCACCGACGAGCCATCGCGGTTCGTGCCGAAATTCAGGCCGCGTATGGTCAGCAGGCCGCCGATGGCGCCGGAATCGGACGACAGCGAATCGATGGAAGGGCCCAGGGCCCGGCCGGTCGATCCACTCGGCATCGAAGGCAGCAGCGCGCGGCTCATGAACATCTTCGCATTCGACCGGCCCGCCGGCGTCGTCACCCGCACGAGGCTCGATTCGGCATACAGAGGTATGCGTACCTCTATCCGCTCATCAGACCACAGTATGTATGATGAAGCCGTCGGCGCCGAGCCATCGAACTCGACGCGGCCATCTCCGCGTTCGGTGCCGAAGTGCCGGCCCCGTACGACCAGCGTCGCTCCCGGCTCGCCCAGCGGCGGGTCGATGCCTGCTATGGTCGGGCGCATGGCTCGCTCGCGCGCTACCGGTACCGCGACGGCCAGCGCCAGCGCGAGCAGCGCCAGTATGGGCACGAGCATGGAACGGCGCCTGCGCGGTACCTGCCGAGGAGGTGAGAGCGAGAAGTTCATGGGGTGGATTTTTCCTTGGTCGCTGCCGCGCCTGCCCCGGAGGGTGTGGCCATTCCGCTCGAACCGTCGGCGGGTTTGTACTTGTCCATACTCAGTTCAACGCGGAGCGGGGCAGCACCTTCGGCTGCCGCGCCCAATGGATAGAACAGGATGCGTTCGCCATAGGCCACGGACAGGGTATTGATCGTGGTCCGATAGCCAACGCCTGCGGTTCCATCCTTGTACCAGACCTGACCCTGGGCAACGAGCAGCAGGTGTCCATCCTTGGCTTTGTACGGCGTAATGCTGATCAGCACCGCCACATCCTTGCCAAGCAACTTGACCGACACCGCCGAGCCAGGAATCGTGTACTTGATATCCTTCGCTTCCCAGGTCGGTGCGGCCGATGGCTGCCCGATGGACGCCGATATATGGACGACGAGAGCCTCGCCCATCAGCTCTGCGGGTATCGCTGCCAGTGATCCTGGCTCCGCCTGCGTCGCGGCAGGCGTTGCTGGCGTTGGTGCGCCGGGGCTCTGTGCCCAGGAGGCGACAGCAGTGCAGGCGGCCACGACCAGAAGGATGCGCCTCACCGGCCGCTCCTCGGCTGATAATCGGCCTCGCGGACGATGAATGGCTCACCGGTCGATCCGGCATAGGTGCCGGCTGGCAGGGTGATGTTCACGTTGACCGCCGCGTTCTGCTTTGACAGATAATCGAGGATAGACTCGATACCGGCCCCGGACGCGGATGTGGAGACGGGAGTGGCCTCAATCGCCTTCTGCACCGCCACCCTGAGATCGGCGTTGCGGTGGCCCGACTGCACCAGCGCGAACGAAAGCGCCGCCATCAGGATGGCCGCCGCCGCGGCCGCCGGCAGCGGAACGGCGAATCGACGCGCCCAGAGCCTGTCGCCATGGATGCTTCGCGGCGGCTGCAGACGCAGGCGGTCTTCGACCCGGGCGCCGGCGCGCGCGGCCGCACCGTCCATCGAGGCAACGTCGGTGGCGAAGAGATCATGGGTACGACGCAGCATCGCGACCTCGTGCATGCATGCGTCGCATCCGCGAATATGACGTTCAAGAGCCTCGCTCCATGGCGACGGTACTTCGCCGTCGACCAGAGCGGACAGCAGTTCACGATCGGGACACATCGTTGCCATCCTCCCGCATCAGCGCGGCCAGCGCTTCCCTGGCCCTGAAAACCCTGACCTTCACGTTGCCTTCCGCGATACCGAGCACACGGCCGATCTCCTTGTAATTGAGCAGGCCATATTCCTTGAGGACCAGCACGGTCCGCGACTTCTCCGGAAGACGGTCCAGGTATCGCCTGATGTCGTCACTGGTTTCCGCCTTGATTGTCTGATCCTCCGGCGACTCTGATGCAACACCATCGATCTCCTTCAGGTACCGTTGATAGACCTTCTGCTCGCGACCCTTGCGCTTTATCCAGTTCAACGCGTTGTTCTTGACCACCCGGATAAGCCAGTACTTGGCATCGTCATGGGTGGGGAACATGCCCCATCGTTCCACGACCTTGATGTACGAGTCATGCACGACATCCTCGGCGGCCTCGTCGGAATTGGTTATCCGTCGGGCCACCCTGAAGAGCATCGTGAATGTCTCATCATACAAGGCCTTGAATGCGGCATTGTCGGCAGCACTACGGTTATCAAACAAACCTGAACCCCTGTCCGTTACGGCTGAATCGCGGGGGTGGCGCCGCCGACCTGTTTCCAGGTCGTGCCTCCGGCTCCATCCTCGAGCATGATGCCGCGCGCCTTCAGGCCATCGCGAATCGCGTCCGCCTTGGCGAAATCGCGGGCCTTCCTGGCCTCCAGGCGCTCAGCTATCAGGGACTCCACCTCGGCGGCAAGCGCGGCATCGACGGGAGCGGCCTCGGCGCGGACGAGCGTCTTTAGCCCGAGGCCAAGCACGGCATCCATGGCGAAGGCGGCGCCCAGCGCGTCGGCTGCAGGCACGTTCTGCTCCCGCAGCACGCCCCACAGTTCGGCCAGGGCCCGCGGTGTGGACAGGTCGTCCTCGATGGCGGCCTTGAAGGCATCGACCCTGGAGCGGGCCGCGGCGCACATCGCGTCGATCGCGGTGGCACCCGCCGCCGGAAGCTTCTCCATCAGCGCGAGCACCCGGTCGTTCAGCGCCTTCCTCGACGCCCTGGCCGAGTCGAGGGCCTCGTACGAGAACTGCAGCTGCGAGCGGTAGTGGCCGCCCAGCAGGAAGTAGCGGTAGTCGAGCGGATCATAGCCCGCGTCAATCAGCGTCTTCAGCGTCAGGAAGCCGCCCTTGCTCTTGCTCATCTTGGCCGCGCCCATCACAAGGAACTCGTTGTGCAGCCAGTAGTTGACCCATTTCTTGCCGGTCGCGGCCTCGCTCTGGGCAATCTCGTTGGTATGGTGCACCGGTATGTGGTCGATGCCGCCGGCGTGAATGTCGAAACTCTCGCCAAGGTACTTCATGCTCATCGCCGAGCACTCGATATGCCAGCCCGGATATCCCCTGCCCCAGGGGCTGTCCCACTGCAGGGCCTGGTCCTCGAACTTGCTCTTCGTGAACCACAGCACGAAATCCTGCGGATTGCGCTTGTTCACGTCGACTTCGATACGCGCGCCGGACTGCAGCTCGTCAAGCTTGAGCAGCGCGAGCTCGCCATAGCCGGGGAATTTCGAGACGTCAAAATACAGGTTGCCGCCGGCCATGTAGGTGAAGCCATTGGCCTCGATGCGCTTGATCAGCGCGATCATGTCGTCGATATGCTCGGTCGCCTTGCAGACGACGGAAGGACGCTGTATGTGCAGACTGGCGCAATCGTCCATGAAGATATCCGTATAGTACTGGGCAACCTCGAGCACCGATTTGTGCCGGGCCTGCGCGCTCTTGACCATCCGGTCTTCACCGGAATCGTCGTCGCCGGTCAGATGCCCCACATCGGTAATGTTCATCACGTGCGTGACATCGTATCCAAGGAAGCGCAGCGACCGCGCGATGATATCATCGAAGACGTAGGCGCGCATGTTGCCGATATGGGCAAAATTGTACACGGTCGGGCCGCAGCCGTAGAACCCGACCTTGCCGGGTGTCAGGGGCCTGAATTCCTGTAGCGATCGTCCAAGCGTATTGTAGAGCCGTAGACCCATGCTGTCCTCCTCGATGTTCATGAACGTGGCCGTATTAACACTTCGCGCGACTTGCGCTAGCATGGGCGAAGCATGAATAGACTACGGAAAATTCTTGAGAATTGCAATATAGACGCGGAGATAGCGTACGACGAGCCGATGGCCAGGCATACGACCTTCAGGATCGGCGGCCCTGCCGACGCCTTCGTGCGGCCGAGGAGTGTCGAGGCTCTGGCCGCTCTGGTCATCACCGCGCGGAGGCAGGACCTGCCCCTGACCGTGGTCGGAGGTGGCGCCAACCTGCTCGTCGCCGACCGTGGCGTCAGGGGCATCGTCATGGCGACCGAATCGCTGTGCCACATCGACATCCTGGACGATGGTTCGCTGCATGCAGAGGCGGGGCTGCCGGTCACCACGCTCGTGGGCGAGGCTGCCGGGCGCAGCCTTGCCGGGCTGGAGTTTGCCGCCGGGCTGCCGGGTTCGGTCGGCGGCGCCGTCTTCATGAACGCGCGGTGTTATGACAGGGAATTCGCCGACGTCCTCAGGCGCGTCGACTTCGTGCGGCCGGATGGAGATGGCTCCTGGGTCGTCGAATCGACCGTGCCCGAAAGAAGGGAATGGGCATACAAGCGGACGCCATTCATGCCTGGCGGATCGCTCGAAGGCGCGATCATCGTCGGCGCGACGTTCGCGCTGACGCCGGGTGAAGGCGCCGCGATCCGCGCCAGGATGGCAGAGCTGGAGGCCGATCGACAGGCCAAGGGGCATTTCGACCACCCGAGCGCCGGCAGCATGTTCAAGAACGACAGGTCGTTCGGCAGGCCGTCGGGCAAGCTGCTCGACGAGCTGCACTTCCGCGGCCGCAGGATCGGTGACGCGATGGTCAGCTCCCGGCATGCCAACATCTTCGTCAATGCGGGCCACGCGACGGCGGCCGACATGATGGCGCTGATCGTCGAGGCGCAGCGGGAAGCACGGATGGCTTTTGGCATCGAGCTGGAGCCAGAGGTTGTCTTCCTGGGCGAATTCCACTGATGCCGTACACGGCTTGCGTTCGTGCCTTTCGTAGACTAGTTTTATGATATGCCGATCGACGCGATGCCGGAGTCTGTCTACATTCTGGCGCCTCTCGTTGCCTATCTGCTCTCGCGGGCCATGGCGCTCTACCTGCAGCGACGGGTACGGGCATCATCGCCCGCTTCGCTGGTACTGCTGGGTGCCGCATCCTCTGCGCTGATAACCAGACTCGGCGTCTCCATGTTCGGCACGACCATCGAGGCGCCAGGCTGGACGCAGGCCGGCCTGTACACGCTGCTGGTCGACGCCATCTGCGCGGGCGCGCTCTTCACGGCAGGCATGGTGGCCGGGCTGACCCAGCAGCGGCGACGGAGCGTCCGGAGTGGGAAGCACCGTGTGCGTTCCATTGCGGCCTTCTTCATGCCACCCGTTGTCGGAGCCATGCTGGCGCTTGGATTCGGGGTATCGAACGGCTCCAGCCCCCTGCCGATCTTCAGGGTCGCACTGGTCCTGGCGGCGGCGCTCTGGCTGTTCAACGACGACACCGGCGCGGCATTGCTGGCGGCCGGCGTGGCCTTTGCCTTCTCATCGATGCCCGGACCGGGCACGATCGCCGCGCTGATCGTCGCGGCATCGATGGTCGCGTTGATGGCCATCATGACCGGACTGGCGGTTCGCTCGTCGAGGATATCGGCCAGGTCACTCGCGCCAGCCCTTTCGGTTGTCCTCCTGTGGTCGCTCCATGACGCGGGAGCCGCATGGCCCGCCGCCGGCCTGGCCGGCGGCTTCGCGCTCGGGCTCATGATACGGATCGAGGCCGAAGCACCATCCAGGACGAATGTGTCCAGGCCAGCCGAGGCATTCTGGGCGCGAGCGGCAGACGAGACTTCATACGCGCTCGCCTTCATGGCCGGCTTCGGCATATCGCTCGACCACCTCGGATCATCGGCAGTCGCCATAACGATCATCGCCGGCTCATTCCTCCTGGCATCGCTGATCAGGACTCTGATAACCGGAAGCAGGCCACCTTACCTGCCGGTGCATGCCGTCGGTTTTGCCGCCCTGATAGCCGCGGAGCGGGCCGGGCTGGCCAGCAACGCGGCTCTGGCCGGTGCGGCGCTGGCATATCTGGTCGCCGCACCGCTGTCGCGGCCGCAGGGACAGGGCGCAGGCGATGGATCCGATGCGCCGGTCATCAAGGCGCTGGTGGCGGTATCGCTGCGAGGCGGCTCGGCAGGAGCGCTGGCCTTCGCCGCGGCGATGGGCAAGCCGAATGAGCCCATCCGGGCCGCCTGCGTGGCGACGGCCGACGGTGCGGCTGGTCCGGGAGCAACGGTCGCCGAGGAGGCGCTGGTACGGAGCGTTGCCGCCGGTGCCTCCGCCGGCATACGGGTACTGCCAACGGTTGTCGTCTCGGCAAGCGTGCCCGATGGGCTTGCCAGGGCCGCGCTCGAACGCAGGGCGGATGCCATTGTGCTGGGGTTCGGCGACGAGGATCGCTCCCAGAAGGCCGACCCGCGTTCTGCCCTCGATGGACTCCTGATAGCGTTTCCTGGCTCGATCATAGCGGTGCGCAATCCGGAATCGTTCGCTGCCGCCAAGCGGCTCGTCGCTCTGGCCATTGCCGGAGCCGAGGGCGCTCCCGGATTCGTACAGGCTCTCGATGCGGCGGCCCGCGCGTGGGGGCGGCCGGTACGCTCGATCGAAGCGCTGATGATAGGCGCCGCCGCCTCCACCTTCGCCGATGCCGCGGCCGGCCGCATCGATGGCCGTGCCGCCCGTTCGGTGCAATCGTGGCGTGATGTGCCCGCCGCTCTGGGTGCGCTGCCATCGCAGCGGACAGCCTTCGTCATACTGTCGCCACGTCCCGGCTCGGCCGGATGGAATCCGGGCTACGAGCGGCTTCCTGTCGTGCTCAGATCCGCCTTTCCCGATTCATCGATAGCGTTCTGGCTGCTGCCGCATGGAGACGCCGGTACTGCCGCGGAATCCGACAACCCGGCGCCCGTCTCCGCAGTGGCGAGCCCGCAGGTGCCGGTCGGTCACGGCGCGCCGGAACGGGACTGGCCCCCGATCATACGCGCCGCCTACGACGCCGGGCGCGTGATCGTCGACATGCGGGAGGAAGCCCTGGTCGATGCCATTCGCCGTCTGACCGATGCCATCTTCCCCGATGACCGTGGCGCCTCCGGCCGGCTTGCTACCGAATTCTCGTCGGTCGCCCGCAAGGAGCCGATAGAGCTGTCACCAGGCATACTGCTCCTCCACGCCCACGCTCGCGGCGTCGCCATTCCGACGCTGTCCATAGGAGCGCGGCCGGAGGGCTGGCCCATCGTCGCGTTGTCGTCGGCGGTCAGAATCACGGTGATGCTCGTCTCGCCGGAAGCGGCCGGGCCGGAAACGCATCTGGAAGCGCTCACCCAGATAGCGCTGGCGTTCAGGAACCTCGGTCTCGCCGACTGGCTCGTGCGCAATCCCGACGTCGCGCCATAGCGTCCAATCTCTATCGAAAGAAACGGATTTTCAACTTGATCATTGGCTCCGGTCAGGGCATACTTTGCGACCATGAAAGACTACCAAGCGATTTTGGCCAGGCCGCACACGGCCGAGACTATCGAGCGGCTGGTGCGCTACGCCAGGATAGAAACGACGAGCGATCGCCATGCCGACGTCATCCCTTCGACGCCATCCCAGTGGGAGCTGGCGCGCCTGCTCGAGGCCGAGCTGAAGGCTCTGGGCATCAAGGACGTGTCGACCGACCAGCACTGCTTTGTCATTGCGCGCATACCCGCGACTCCGGGACAGGAGCACAGGCCGTCGATAGGCCTCATGGCCCATCTGGACACATCGAGCGATGTCAGCGGAGCCAACGTCAAGCCGCGCGTCGTCACCGCCTACGATGGCAAGGCCGTCGAACTGTCTCCGGGCTGGGTTCTCGACCCTGCGCAGTTTCCTGAACTGAAGGACTATGCCGGCGATACGATCGTCGTGACCGATGGCACGACGCTGCTGGGCGCGGACGACAAGAGCGGCATAGCGATCGTGATGACAGCCCTGTCGGCCATACGCAAGGACCCCTCGTTCGTGCATGGACCGATCTATGCGATCTTCTCTCCCGATGAAGAGACGGGCAAGGGCATGGATGGGTTCCCCATCGACAAGGTCAAGCTCGACGCGTGCTACACCTTCGATGGCGGCCGCGGCGGCGAGATCGAATCGGAGTGTTTCACCGCGTATGAGGCCAAGGTCGCATTCACCGGAAAGTCATCGCACCCCGGCTATGCCCGTGGCGTGATGGCCAACGCGGTGTCGATGGCCGCCAGCTTCGTATCGATGCTGCCGCGCAGCGAGAGCCCCGAGGCCACCGACGGCTGGTACGGTTACTACTATGCCCACGAGATACATGGCGGGCTCGAGGCCGCGACGGTCGAGGTGCTGCTGCGCGACTTCAGCGACGAGGGCATGGCACGCAGGCAGGAGACGCTCGGACGGCTGGCGGCGGCAGTCGAGGCGCAATTCCCCGGCGGTACCGCGGTCGTCACGCTGCGCAAGCAGTACCTGAATATGCGCAAGAAGCTCGATGACAGCCCCAAGGTGCTGGAGCTGCTCAATACCGCGGCCAGGATTGCGGGCGCCGAGCCCTATTCCAAGCCGATACGCGGCGGCACCGACGGCGCGCGCCTGACCGAGCTTGGCATCCCGACGCCGAACATATTCGCCGGCATGCACAATTTCCATGGAAGGTTCGAGTGGGCCAGCGCGTCGGAGATGGTTCTGGCGGTCGATACGGCACTGGAACTGATCAGACTCTGGGCCAAGGCCTGAACGACGGCGACGGAGGCGCAGACTCCCTGTGCCTCCGCGCTCCTGCTACAACGAGATCTTCTCTTTCATCCAGCCTGTTGTATTGTGGAAATCGGCGACGGCGGTGCCGGGCGGGACCAGGGCATCGAGAGCCGCAGCCGTCTCGGCATCCAGGCTGAGCTCGAGGACCGGCAGTGCCTCGTCGAGCTGAGCCTCGGTACGGCTGCCAAGTATCGGTGCGCATACACCCGGCTGATCCTTGGCCCAGAGCAGCGCCAGCTGTGATGAAGTCATGCCGCGCGACGCAGCCAGCTGGCCAAGTGCGCGGGCCACGGCTATGCCGCGCTCCGAAATCCTCGCTGCCACGTACCCAACACGCGCGGCCTTGGAGTCGGCCGGCAAGCTGGCGGCGTCGGCATATCGTCCGGCCAATTGTCCCGCGGCCAGCGGGGACCACGTCAGCAGACCCAGGCCATGGCGCAGGGCCATCGGCACCAGTTCGTTCTCGATGCGGCGGTCGAGCAGGTTGTATGGCGGCTGTTCCGATACGAATCGCTCCAGCCCGAGGCGCTCGCTGATGCCCAGCGCCTCCATGATCATCCATGCCGGAAAGGTCGACGAGCCGATATACCTGACCTTGCCCTGCCGGACAAGGTCATCGAGCGCGCGCAGTGTTTCTTCCTGCGGCGTGCCAAAATCGGGCCGGTGGGCCTGGTACAGGTCGATCCAGTCGGTGCCAAGCCGCTTCAGCGATGCCTCCACGGCCTGCATGATGTGTCGGCGCGAATTGCCGCGGTCGTTCGGATCGGCGGACACCGGAAAGTGGAACTTCGTCGCGAGCACGACCCTGTCGCGCAACGCTCCGGCAAGAGCCTTCCCGACGATCTGCTCACTCTCGCCCCTGGCATAGATGTCCGCCGTATCGATGCAGTTGATTCCGGCATCCAGCGCCTTGTGCACCATGCGTATCGCCTCGGGCACAGGCGTCGGATCGGCGAAATTCCAGGTTCCCAGACAGAGTGGCGAAACCTTCAGTCCCGACTGTCCCAGGTTTCTGTACTGCATCGATAGGCTCGTCGATCGACTATCGCTCGACGCACATCGCGATGCCCATGCCACCGCCAATACACAGCGTGGCCAGGCCCTTGCGGACATTGCGCTTCTGCATCTCATAGAGGAGCGTCGTCAGGATGCGCGCTCCAGACGCGCCGATCGGATGGCCCAGCGCTATAGCGCCGCCGTTGACGTTGACCCTGGCCATGTCGAACTTCAGCTCATGGGCGACAGACATCGCCTGGGAAGCAAAGGCTTCATTCGCCTCGATAAGGTCGACTTCGTTCAGGTTCCAGCCGGCCTTCTTCAACGCCAGCCGCACCGCCTCGACGGGGCCGATGCCCATGATGGCCGGATCACAACCATGCCAGCCGTATGAAACGATACGTGCCAGCGGCTTGAGTCCCTTTGCCTTGACGGCGTCATCACCGGCCACGATCAGCGCGGCGGCTCCATCGTTGATGCCGGACGCGTTGCCGGCGGTGACGGTGCCATCGGGCTTGAATGCCGGCCGCAGCTTGCCCAGAGCCTCGGCGGTCACGCCTGCCCTGGGGAATTCGTCGGTATCGACGACGGTCGGGTCGCCCTTCCTCTGGGGTATCACAACCGGCACGATCTCGTCCTTGAAACGGCCCGACTTCATCGCGGCCTCTGCCTTGTTCTGGCTCGCGGCAGCGAACTCGTCCTGGGCCTGTCGGGTCAGGTTGTACTTGGCGGCCAGGTTCTCGGCGGTGATACCCATGTGGTACCCGTTGAATATGTCGAGCAGTCCTTCGTTGATCATCGAATCCGTGATCTCGCCGTTGCCCATGCGATAGCCGTTGCGCGCCTGCTTGAGCAGGTACGGCGCCTGGGTCATGTTCTCGGTGCCGCCAGCGGCGACTATCGATGCGTCACCCGACCTGATGGCCTGCGCGGCCGTCGCAACCGATCTGAGGCCCGAGCCGCAGACCATGTTCACGGTCATTGCCGGCCGCTCCACCGGCAGCCCCGCCTTGATCAGCACCTGTCGGGCCACATTCTGGCCCAGTCCGGCCTGCAGCACGCAGCCCAGCACCGCCTCATCGATATCGGCCGGATTCACGCCAGCCCGCTGCATCGCCGCTACCAGCGCGGTCCGCCCCAGCTCCACCGCTCCGACGCCGCTGAATACGCCATTGAAGCTGCCTATGGCCGTCCTGGCGGCTCCTACGATAAAAACGTCTTTCATTTGAACTCCTTGCACTGCTTGTCTACCACCACATCCGCGTCGGTGTGCTCCACGATCCACTCAGGCGAATAGGGTGCAAAGTACTCCATCAGATGAAACCTGCCATCCTTGACCGCGAAATAGCCCACATCGGTCACGACGATATCGACCTCGTGAGCCGCAGTCAGCGGCAGCGTGCATCGCTTCTTAAGCTTGGACTTGCCGGATTTCTCCAGATGGGTCGTTGCGGTAATCACCTTCTTCGAGCCAGCCACAAGGTCCATCGCTCCGCCCATGCCAGGAACCATCTTGCCCGGTATCTTGTAGTTGGCCAGATTGCCTTCCTGGTCGACCTCGAGCACGCCAAGCACCGTGTAGTCGACATGGCCGCCCCGAATGATGCCAAAGCTCGTAGCCGAATCGAAGAAGCATCCACCGGACAGCACCGTTACGGGCATGCTGCCGGCATTGGTCAGATCCTTGTCTTCCTGGCCCTTGGCCGGTGCCGGCCCCAGCCCCATCATGCCATTCTCCGACTGCAGAATCACGGTGACATCCGACGGCACGAAGTTGCCTACCATCGTGGGCAGGCCAATGCCGAGATTGACGACGTCGCCCGACTTGAAGAAGCGCGCTATCCTGCGGGCTATGATTTCCTTGTTCTCCACATATTCAATCATTTCAGGACTCCCCTATTCGGCCATGACGATGTAGTCGACGAAGATGCTCGGCGTGTGCACCTGATCAGGATCGATATCGCCGATCTCGACCAGCTCCTCGACCTCCGCGATCACGACGGCGCACGAGGTGGCCATCAGCGGATTGAAGTTCCTGGCTGTCTTTGCATAGACAAGATTGCCAGCCTTGTCGGCCTTCTTCGCCTTGATCAGGGCAACGTCGCCGGGAAGCGCAACTTCCAGAAGGTAGTCCCTGCCGTTCATCGTTATCTTCTGTTTGCCCTCTTCGACCTCGGTGCCAACACCGGTCGGCGTCAGCACGCCGCCGAGCCCGTTGCCCGCTGCCCGGATTCGCTCGGCCAGCGTTCCCTGCGGCACCAGCACAACCTCGGATTCGCCCGCGTTCATCTGCCGCTGCGTCTCCGGATTGGTGCCGATATGCGACACGATCATCTTCGAAAACGCCTTGGCCTTGACGAGCTGGGCCACGCCATTGCTGCGGCCATTCTTCTCATCGAGCACCGACGTGTCGTTGCATACCAGAGTCAGGCCATGCGCGCCCGATTCGGCAAGAGCCTTGAGTACCGTGTCTGGTGAGCCACAGCCCAGGAAGCCACCGATGTGGACGACATTTCCCGACCGCACCATCGCGGCTGCCTTGGCAGCGCTGATCACCGGTTTCTGTATCATGTAGTACCTCCGCGTGAGTTCCCCCGAATTTGTCCGCTCTGAGAGGAAATTCGCTGTATCCGTTTTGATCACTATACCACGCCTTGAAAGGCCATGGAATGCGAAAAACTTTGCGCGAATGCGATGCACGCGCGCAAGAACATGCAGGCCCTAGTTCTTCTCCGCCATCTTCTTGACGATGTAGGTCGCTACATCATTGGCGTATGCGCCGCGGCCGAATCCCACATCAAAGCCCAGCTCGACGGCCAGCTTGTTGCCGATGCGCGGGCCACCGGCCACGCAAATGAACCGATCACGCACACCCTTGGCCTCGAGCAGTTCTATGAACTCGGTCATGTTGTGGATATGCGTATCCTTCTGGGTTACCACCTGGCTGATCAGTACCGCGTCCGCCTTGACCTTGAGAGCGAAGTCGATCAGCTTCTCGTTCGGCACCTGGGCGCCCAGATTGTAGGCTTCCATCTCCGCGTACCGCTCAAGCCCGAAGTGATGGTTGTAGCCCTTCATGTTCATGATCGCATCGATACCAACCGTATGGGCATCGAATCCGGTGCATGCACCGACGATCACAACCTTGCGCCTGATGTGCTGCCTGATGTACTCGTTGACGGCGTCCATGTCCATCGATGCGTCCGCCGAGGCTTCGTCGGCCACGACCGAGTCATAGTCGACCGATGTTTCGGTCTTGCCATAGGCAACATAGAACGAGTAACCATCGGACAGCCGTGCGGAGTGCACGACTTCGCAGTCCTTGAATCCCCACGACAGCACCAGTTTTCGGGCCGCTTCCCTGCCCTTGGCTCCATCGGGAACCGGAAGCGTAAAGGACAGCTGAACCTTGCCGTCGTCCATCGTGTCGCCGTACGGTCGTACTACCTTCATGCTGTCCTCCCTTATCGCTTCAGCCCGAGTTCGCGCTTCAGGGCCGACTCGAACGGGTTGTAGTATGCGGGACCCTTCTTCGCCAGGCCCTCGAATCCCTTGCCGCCATCCTTGGGCCGCTTCATCTCGGCGAACAGTCCCTGTTCGATGGAATCAAACATGCCGACCTTCTCCACGTGTTCCATGAACTCGATCGTCTGGTTCAGCACCTCATGGGCCCTCGACACGACGATGCCATCCTGCCTGAACTCGACATCGTCGTAGAAGCCGTCGATTGAGTTCATCACGTAGCGAGCATTCTCGACAGCGAGGTAACGGTCCATCATGAACGGCGTGTGTATGGCCTCGGTCAGCATGCCGAGCAGGTGAATGCCCTGGTCCGTCGCCTTGGAGACGAAGTTGAACATCGTGTCCATCGCGAGCCCCTTGAAGATGTCGCCGGACATGTGCTTGGTCGGTGGCATGTACTTGAGCGGATGATCGGGGAAGATCTCGCGGGCCATCTGGGCCTGCGCCAGTTCGTACATGAAGCCGTTCTTCAGGCTCGGATCCATCTCGAACGCGTGGCCAAGCCCGAGCAGGCTGGCCGGCAATCCCGCCTGGAAGCCGAAGCGCTCGTTGAGCAGCTGGCTCGCCAGCACCGTGTAGGCCTTCTCGTACCCGTCGCTGGTCGTCAGGTAATTGTCCTCTCCGGTATTGATGATGATGCCGGCATAGGCATTGATCATACGGCTGAATTTCTGGTCCACGAAGGTCCGGTACATGTTGATGTCGCGGAACAGGATGCCGTACATCGAGTCGTTGAGCATCATGTCCAGCCGCTCGATCGCGCCCATCGCCGCTATCTCGGGCATGCACAGGCCGGAGGCGTAGTTGGTCAAGCGGATGTAGCGCTGCTGCTTCTCGGCGACCTCGTCCAGGGCGGCGCGCATGATGCGGAAATTCTCCTGGGTCGCGTAGGTGCCGCCGAAGCCTTCCGTCGTCGCGCCGTATGGCACGTAGTCAAGCAGGCTCTGCGCCGTCGTCCGTATCACGGCGATGACATCGGCTCCCTGCTCGGCGGCTGCCGCCGCCTGGTTGACGTCTTCATAGATGTTGCCGGTCGCGACTATCAGGTAGAGCAGCGGGCTGTTGTTGTGTCCCTTCCAGGTCTCCAGCTTCTGCTCGCGAAAGCCGCGGTTCCGCCTGATCCGCTCCAGCGTGCCGGCGACCAGCTCATCGGCCTTCGCCTCTATGGCCTTGCGGTCACCGAGCGGCACGCTCATCACATCGAAGCCCGCGGCGATCTTCTCGTTGAGCGCCTGCACCGTACCGCCGGACTTCAGGAGCGCGTTGACATAGCGTATGGTCGCCCCATCCTCGAGTGCCGCCGGGTCGACGGCCCGTATCCTGTCGACGACCAGGTTGGGTACCGGCACGCCGTCGGCATTGGCGCCATCGGCGCCGGCGAGCCGCAGCGTTGCGCGTTCCACCGTCACAGAGCTGTGGCCGTCTATGAAATCCTGTACTGGCGCGGTGATGCGCTCAGCCAGAGCCCTCGCATAGGCGATGCGGTCGGCCGGCAGGTTGAGTTTGTTCCTCATGTTCCATCCTTTCATGGGGCGCTCCTGGAAGTCATGCGACTCCCCCGGCGCCCCCCTTCGTCAGATAATATCGAGCCCGTTCGACAATGTTCCTCTCAAGACCAAGAAACTCCGCTATCGCCAGCGCGTCACTCTCCGCGTCGGCGCCATCATCGGGCAGCACCTCGTAGCGCATGCTCCGGTTGATGCCTGCGAGTCGATCCGCGAGCGGCCGCGCGTCGCGATGTTCGACAGGATCAGATGCCTCGCCTGACAGGCGACCAAGCTGCGTACCGGCGGCAGAGCGGTCAAGGCCGCGCATGCGCCGATATTCGACCCCCGGGATGCGTGCAACGCCACGGAAATGCGTCGCGAAGAGCGCGCGATCGCCGTGAGCCATCGCGTAGGCCTCGACCACGGCGGAGAGCAGCGCCTCAGCCTCATGCGAACCAGTCGTCCTTGCCAGCTCGTCGAAGGCCAGCAACGCGCCACCGGATGCCCCGGCTGAACGCGCCGCTATCAGGCGCCACAGCTCCAGGCCGAAGCCGGACAAACCGGTCAGCCGTTCGCCGGCAAGCTCCCCGACATATTCCACGCGCGCGTAGACCCGAGTCTCGAAGCGGGCAGCCGGCACGAAATTGCCTGTCTGGGCGAGCAGCTGCATGAACAAGAGCGTCTTCAGCACGACGGTCTTGCCACCCATGTTCGACCCAAACAACACGATGGCGTCGGCGCCGAATTCGGTCGTCAGCGGCGTGTACCGAAGCCCCAGCCGCTCGCATTCGTCCGCGCACGGAATGAACCGCGCATTCACAAGCGTCGTCGCACGGGAGTCGAGCAGCGGCCGGCTCATGCCGAACTCCCGCGCCAGTACGGCGCCTGCGCGGGCCCGGTCAAGGCGCGTCACGGCGGCGACCATCGCCACCAGCTCCGGAATCGCGGCACCGGCGAGCCCGGATATGCGGGCCACGACACGCGTCTCGGCTGCGCGCTCATCCTCCAGGAATCGGGCCCGATCGGCCATCGCATCCATCGCGATGACAGAGGGTGCCAGGCGCACGATGTACCTGGTATCGTCGTACGGCTCTACGGTCCAGCGCCCGCCCGCTTCGGCCATCGTCCGCGCCACATCGCGCGGAGCCACGACAAACTCGCGGCCATCGAACGACAGGCCAAATTCGAGCCGCGTCGCCGCCTCGGCTCTGATGCGCTCCACGCCAATGGTCTCGTCAGCTGCCGCGATGCCGGCCCGCGCGACCGCGAGAGCAGCATCATACGCATCGGCCATATAGAAGGTCTCGGGGTCGGAGCCGCTTCGGTCAAGCTCGAGCGCCAGGAGGCCCGCGGGCGATGAATCGCCAAGGGGTGGCAGCCAGCTGGCGACGGCCCCGTGCGCGCGCAGGGTCGACACGATGCCGCGGTAATTCGCCATGAATTTCTTGAACTGGAACAGCTCAAGCACTTCATAGACATCCTTGCTCTCCAGCGGCACACGGGGCATGCGCCGCAGATGATATGACAGCCGGTCAAGCGACGAAGGCTCTGCGGCAAGCGCCTCGATCAGCGACAGGATCGCATCGATGTCATCCAGCCGCGATTCGATCGCAGGCCGGTCGACCAGGACCGTGCAGGCCCGGGCTTCGTCCTTGCCCCAGGGCGATAGTGGCTGATAGCGCTCCCAGAACTCATCGAGCTGGGCGAATTTCCATGCCTCGCCGTTCACGCGACCATCTCCCTGGCTGGCTCGTAGGGGTTGAAGGCAATCATCTCCGCCAGCCGCTCGTCATCGAGGGCTCTCAGGAAATCCCGATCGGCAAGCCCCCGGCACGACACGACAAAGCCCCCGAATGAAAGGCTCCGGCGCACCAGCAGCGTGCGCTCCCTGGCAAATGCCATCAGTTCCGAATCGCCCAGAAACACCTTGGTCAGGTCATCGACCACGACCTGCCTGGCTGTGACGGGCAGCCGTGCCGCGGTCTCCGCCGTCAGCGCATCATCGAGCCAGCAGGCCTGCGAGCCTTCCCGTGCGGGGGCGACCGGCAGGGCTGTCAGCATGCCGATGCGCCGCACCCGGGCCAGTGACTGCGCGAGCGTACTGCGGTCGACCCTCAGCACGTAGACAAAGCGGGCGCCGCCGATCGAGGCGACCTGCGTTATCCGGTTGATGGCCCCATCGACCAGCACCGTGTCGGTCAGGCCCTCCGCAACAACGCGGTCTATGGCCCACGCAAGCTGACTGTTGCCATCCGGGCCGGCCAGCGCGACGACCGATGCCCGCCGGGCCCGGGCGATGCACAGGCGGCCCAAGGCGGTATGGCCAGGCAGCACGTCGATGATCTCGGGCAGGCAGGGTCTGGCGAAACGCTCGGTCGTCAGCACAAGATCACCGGCACAAACCGGCACCGCCGGTTTGCGTGCACCCGACAGGAAATCGCGTGACTCTCCATCATACCCGGCGGTCAGCAGCGCCGGCCCCGGACGTCCCGCCGAGCTCGCGCCCCTCCTCGCGAGCTCGGCGGCCCGGTTCATGAACGTGGTCTTGCCGCAATGCTTCTCCGGCCCGGTCACGAAGGTGACCCTGCCCAGAAAATCCTCCGCCCTGTCGAGCATGGTCCGTTACTTCTTCTTCCTTGGCGAGAAGGCGTTCGTGCCGCGGGCGGCGCGTACCAGGTTCTTCGGCTCAAGGACCTTCTCGTCGCCGGAAAGCAGCCTGGCCACGCCGCAGGTGGCATTCAGCTGTGGCTCGTCGAAGCAGATGCGGCACTTGCCACAATCCTCATGGTAGCCATCGGGCTCGTCGTACGTGGTGATCACGCCCTCGTAGTTGCGCAGGATGACGCGTTTGTCGTTGCTCGAGATTACATAGTCCGGCATGACAGGTGTCTTGCCACCGCCGCCCGGCGCGTCGACAACGAAGGTCGGCACGGCCATGCCGGAGGTGTGGCCACGCAGGTTCTCGATAATCTCGATACCCTTGCTTACCGTCGTGCGGAAATGGCTGATGCCACGTGATAGATCGCACTGGTATATGTAGTACGGCTTGACCCTGATGGTCAGCAGCTTCTGCACGAGTTGCTTCATCAATACCGGACAGTCGTTCACGTCGCGCAACAGCACGCTCTGGTTGCCAAGCGGTATGCCGGCATCGGCGAGCTTGCGGCACGCCTCGCGTGACTCGGCCGTAATCTCCTTGGGGTGGTTGAAGTGCGTGTTGATATACAGCGGATGATATTTCTTGAGCATGCTGACGAGGTTGTCGGTTATGCGCTGGGGCATCACGACCGGGGTGCGCGTGCCGATGCGTATGATCTCCACGTGCGGAATGGCGCGGATCTTGGCTATGATGCGCTCGAGCTTGTCATCGGACATCACGAGGGGATCGCCGCCGGATATCAGCACATCGCGGACAATCGGCGTCTTGGCTATGTAGGCGATGGCTGCATCGATCTGATGATCGAGCAGATTGGCGTCTTCCTCGCCCACCAGGCGCCGGCGGGTGCAGTGCCGGCAGTTCATCGAGCAGACATGGGTAACCAGCAGCAGCACGCGATCGGGATAGCGGTGCGTCAGCCCGGGCACCGGACTGTCAGAATCCTCGTGCAGCGGGTCATCCTGATCGCTCGCGTCGAAATGGGTCTCCGGAAGGCGCGGCACGGCCTGCAGCCGCACCGGGCAACCAGGATTCTCCGGATCGATCAACGATGCGTAGTAGGGCGTTATTGCCATGCGGAAGATCTTCAGCACCTCGGCCACATCGGCCTTGTCCTTGGCGGTCAGCGGCACCACCTTGGCCAGCGTCTCGACGTCCTTGATGTTGTTCTGCATCTGCCAGTGCCAATCATTCCACTGCTCCGGAGTTATATCCTTATAGAGCGGAATGCGTCGGTAATCATACGATGGATAGGTGTGCATCATGAGCCTCCTTGAAAATTCCGAGAGCAGCGCACGGGAACATCAGCCCCGCAGCTTCAGATACGCGCGAACCTCGTCTGGAGTGGCGGGCTTGAGTCCGGCTTCGTGGGCGATCCGCGCTGCCCGCTCGACGAGCTCGGCATTGCTCCTGGCCAGTACCCCTTTGCTGAAGTAGACATTGTCCTCGAAGCCTACCCGTATCCAGCCGCCGTTCGCGATGGCGCCATACTGGGCGGGCAATGACGAGCGGCCTATGCCCATCACGGTGAAGTCGGCGCCCGCCGGCATCGCCTTGATGAACGCCGACAGATTCTCTACCGTGTACGGCACGGCGCCTGGCACATTGAGCACGAAGCCGTAGTGAAATGGTGCCGCGATGAGGCCTTCCTTGACGAGATAGTGGCTGGCATAGACATGCCCGAGGTCAAAGCACTCGAGCGTGGCGCGCACGCCGCGCTTCTTGAACTCGGCCGCGAATTCGCGCATCGTCGGCAGGGTATTTACAATATATTCGTCGCCAAAATTGACGGTGCCGCAGTCAAGCGACGCCATCTCCGGTTCAAGTTCCTTGACCGGCCGCAGGCGCTCCTCGGCCGTATCGCCGACGGCTCCACCGGTGGTTATCTCTATTACTATGTCAGTCTTCCTGCGGACAGCCTCGATCGCTTCCCGGAAGCGCGCGACGCTCTGCGTAGGATTGCCCTGATCGTCTCGGACATGCAGGTGCAGGATCGCGGCTCCCGCGGCACGGCATTCCTCGGCCGTCCTGGCCACTTCGTCCGGCGTTATGGGCAGGGCCGGATTCTGCGCCTTCGTCGTTTCCGCCCCGGTGCATGCGCAGGTTATTACCAATTTCCCATCGAGAGCCATAAGAACTCCTTTCAGTCCGCACGTGCGGACCGATACACCATCGGCACTATGAGGTGATGAGGTGGCAGGACCATGCGGAATACGGTGCACGGGCCTGGGCATTCGGCACGGTTCTGCCACCTCATCGGTTGTCATTCACTCATTCCGGCAATGCACGAACAAAACAATGAACAGTGGAAACGAAAAGAGCATCGGCATGGATGGTCTCGTCCACCCTCCGTGGCCTTGCGGCACGGTATCCGACACGTTCCGGCCGGCGTCCGCTCGTCTCAGGAACAGACCTGAGCCGCGTTCGCTTGCCGCGCCGGGGACGGGGAGCCCCCGGGGCGAGAGACGGTCGCCCGTCTGCTCACATTGATGTTCGCCTGGCTTTATCCATGTCGGCCTGCCGCCGCGCATGGACCGGGAGACGGACTGCCCCCGCCGGTCTGACGCCATGCTGCGCATCCCGGCTCGCCGTCCTCCCATCGCCTGGCTTGTAAAACCCGGCTCCGTGGGTACGGAACCGCTGGTCACTTCACGTACTGGTCCTCGAAATACTTGCGCAGCTTGGCGTTCTCGCGCAGCTCCCACAGCGTTATCTCGGCATGATCCTTGGTATAGCCATTGCCGATGATCATCAGGACGTCCTTGCCGATGCCTTCAGCGCCAAGGGCGGCACGGGTAAAGCTGGTAGCCATGCTGAAGAAGTAGACGGTGCCATTCTCGCGGACAGGCAGGATGCTCGACATCTCGGTGCCCTGAATATTGACACAATTGATGACAATATCGACTTCCTTGCCGTGGTTCGCCTTCAGGACCGCTTCGAGCATCTCGACCGGTTTGCCGGCATCAGCCATGACGATCTCGTGACACAGGTTCATCTCGCGGAGCGGCTTGATGTACTTCTCGTTGCGGATGTTCGCTATCACGCGGCCCGTCGGTCCGACACGCTTCATGGCCTCATAGCAGCACATCAGTCCGGACTTGCCACCGGCACCAAGAATCAGCACGCTGTCGCCCGGCTTGACGAGCTTGGCGGTCTGCGCCGGAGCACCGGCCACATCGAGGGCGGCGAGCGCAAGGCCTTCATCCATATCGGCTGGCAGCTTCGCGTAGATGCCCGACTCGAACAGGATGGCCTGTCCGTCTATCAGCACGCGATCAACCTCGGGCATCACCTTGATGATCTTGTTGATCTTGAGCGGAGTCAGCGACAGCGAGACGAGGCTGGCGATCTTGTCGCCGACCTTCAGGTCACGGTCCTTGAGCGCCGAACCAATCCTGGCAACCTTGCCGATGAACATGCCGCCGGAACCGGTAACGGGATTCTGCTGCTTGCCTCGAGCTGCGACAATCTCCATGATCTTCTTGCCGATCTTGTCGACATCGTGACCCGCTTCCTCTTCTATCTGCGTGAAGCTGGCAGAATCGACGTTGAGCGCTATCACGTCCAGCAGGATCTCGTTGTCGTAGACCTTGCTCATATCGTTGTCGATACGATCGGCGGTCTGCGGCATCGCGCCGACCGGTGAGATGACACGGTGAGTGCCGTACTTGTTTCCCAGAGCCATACTACCTCCTGTGATTTTCCCGGAAAAACCTGGCTTGAGCTATAACCGGAATGAGTGTAATGACGCTTCCTTATAAACCCGCGCTTCGGGTATCGTCAAGTGATCAAACGCCATCACCGTACACCGGCGCCCGCGGCGCCGCGAGGCGGGCGCCGCCGGCCCGCTTGCCTTGCCTGTTTGTCCGGGATACTATGATTTTCATTATATGGAAGCGATACAGCGATTCGATGGGCTTTATGGAGACAGAGCATGAACAGAACCGAGCGCATCCTGGCCGTGATCATCGCGTCGCTGCTGGTCATCATCATCAGCGGAACATCGTTTGCGGTGCTGACCGGAGCGCGTTCGCGCAAGCTGGCGCGAGCCGTCGTGCCCACGGAAGCGGGACAGACGGGCGTCTTCGACGGCGTCGGACGCATACGCGGAAAGACAGCTGACCAGCCTGCCGCGATCGTCATCGTCGACATCGCGTTCCCGTTTGACGCCTCCGACCGCCAGTTCGGCGAGGAGCTGACCCAGAAGCGCGGCGAGCTCCGGGCGGCTGCGACGGCGTTCTTCTCGACAAGGCATGCCCAGGAGCTGAGTCCAGCCAACGAGTCCGCGGTCAAGGCCGCCCTGCGCGACACCCTGAACGCCCTCCTGTCACTGGGCCGCATCGAGCAGCTGTATTTCTCCCAATTCCATGTCGTGGAGTAGCTGCCCCCAATCAGGCAGCCGGACGGCGCTTGCGGGGCGCCGGGTTTGAGACTATACCGTCAGCATGAATGTAGAAATGCTGGCGCTCTGTGATTTTGCGCAGGATGCGCAGGGCAAGCTGACGATCGTCGGCGCCTTCGATGCGATTACGGTGCGTGAGACCCCATCGGTACACCCGCTCCTCTGCATGGCGGCACGGGTCCGATTCCAGGTGTATGAGCTGGGTTCCCATACGGTGCGCATGGAGCTGATCGACGCATCCGGCGACCGGCTGGCACCACCGCTCGATGGCTCCATGAACATCAATGGCATCGGTGGCGACTCCGCCTGTGCCAACCTCGTGTTGAACATGACCAACCTGAGGATAGAGCGGGAAGGCTCCTGGCGCCTCGTCCTTTCGATCGATGGCCAGGAACGGGCATCCGTCCCCCTGTTCGTTCGCCGTATCGCTTCGACACGACAGTAGTCATAAAACCGGGTATTGCACATCATCGCAACTTGTACTTGCAATACTGCAGGCAGGGCACTACAATAGCTCCACCAAGTTCCATTAAGGAGGAACCATGAAACGTGTTCTTACAGGCCTGCTCCTGGTCATGCTCGCGGCGACGCTCGTCGTCTCCTGCGGACAGGGCACCGCCGCCAAGGGTGTCGAGTTCGTGATGGGCAATGGCGCCGAGCCCCAGACGATCGATCCCTCCAAGATCCAGGGCGTTCCCGAGCACAACATCTATACGGCGTTGTTCGAAGGCCTCGTAGCCTATGATGCCAAGACCTCGCTGGCCGTCCCCGGCCTCGCCGAGAGCTGGACGATCAACCCCGAAGGCACCCAGATCACCTTCAAGCTCCGCAAGGCCAACTGGTCAGACGGCACGCCGATCAAGGCGCAGACCGTCGTCGACAGCTGGATTCGCACGCTTGATCCCAAGACCGCTGCCGAGTATGCCTACATGATCAACATGGTCGTCAAGGGCGCCGAAGACTTCAACAGCGGCAAGGCCGGCAAGGAAGCCGTCGCCATTCGCGCCGTCGATGACAGCACCTTCCAGTGCGACCTCATCGGGCCGATGCCCTACGCCGTCGACATGATGGCCCACTACGCGTTCGCCGTGCTCCCGATGCACGTCATCAACGCCAAGGGCGACGACTGGGTCAAGGCCGAGAACTTCGTCTGCAATGGTCCGTTCAAGCTCCAGGAGTGGAAGCCCCAGGAATCCCTCGTCGTCGTCAAGAACGACAAGTACTGGGACGCCAAGAATGTGAAGCTCTCCAAGATCACGTTCCTCCCGATCGACGACAATCTGACCGCCTACAACAAGTTCAAGGCTGGCGAGATGGACTGGGAAACCGGCGTTCCGCTCGACCTGATCGACGAAGTCAAGCTTCGCCCGGATTATCAGGTTGCTCCCCAGGTCGCGACCTACTACTACATCTTCAACATGACCCGCAAGCCGTTTGACGATGTCCGCGTCCGCAAGGCGCTGGCTCTCGCCCTCGACAAGCAGGAACTCGTTGACAAGGTGACCAAGGGCGGACAGTTCGCCACCGACGCCATGGTTCCCCCGATGGCCGGGTACACCCCCGCCAAGGGCGAGAGCTTCAACGTGGAAGAGGCGCGCAAGCTCCTCGCCGAGGCTGGCTATCCGAACGGCAAGGGCTTCCCTAAGACCCCGATCCTCTACAACACCAGCGAAGGCCACAAGAAGATCGCCGAGTGGGTGCAGGAGTCCTGGAAGAAGAACCTCGGTATCGAGGTCTCGCTCGTCAACCAGGAGTGGAAGACCTTCCTGGATACCCGCTCGCGCTCACACGATTTCAGCATCGCCCGCGCCGGCTGGGTGGGTGACTATCTCGACCCGAACACCTTCCTTGACATGTTCATGACCGGATCCGGACTCAACGATGGCCTCTATGCCAACGCCGAGTACGATGGTTTCGTCAAGAAGGCCGCCACGATGAAGGCTGGTCCCGAGCGCATGGCAACCCTGCAGAACGCAGAGGCCCTGCTCATCGCCAAGGATCAGGCTGTCATTCCGTTCTATCACTATGTCTCACAGGACATGATCGATCTGTCCAAGTGGGATGGCTGGTATCCCAATCCGCTCGGCGTGCACGAGTGGAAGTTCATCGCCCCCAAGGCGAAGAAGTAAGCTGCACCTTTGTCATTCCGGCGCGTCCGCGCCGGAATGTGCACAAGGCCGTCCTTTGCGGACGGCCTTTTCAATATCTAAAACTCCATTTCAAAATTTATCGCCAAAATGGGTGAATTCCGCTAGCGCCGGAATCCATTGTGCGATATACTGCGCAACCGCGATACGATCTGGCCCGAACGGGCTGGTTCTTTGCGCAGGATGAGCGCCGCCCTGGTGCCGATCCCTACCCTTTGTAAGCGAGGCAACGATGTCAAGATTCATCGTCCGGAGACTGCTGAGCGTCATACCCACACTGTTCATCATCGTGACGCTGAGCTTCTTCCTGATCAGGCTTGCCCCCGGTGGGCCATTCTCAAGCGAGAAGAAACTGCCACCGGAAATCATGGCAAACATCATGCACAAGTACCACATGGATGAGCCGGTATACAAGCAATACTTCCGTTACATGAACGACGTATTGCATTTCGACCTGGGTCCGTCCTTCAGGTACAAGGACCACAATGTCAATCAGCTGGTTGGAGCCGCCTTCCCGGTGTCCATCATGCTGGGTACGCTATCGCTGGCCCTGGCCGTCCTGCTCGGGACGATAACCGGTATCATATCGGCGCTCCGGCAGAACAAGTGGCAGGATTATGCGGCCATGTCGGTCGCGGTGCTCGGCATATCGGTGCCGCTGTTCGTCATCGGCCCCATACTGATGCTGATATTCGCGCTGAAGTTCAAGATCCTGCCCACATCGGGATGGCTGTCGAGCCGCGCAGGATGGCTGACGGTGATCATGCCCGCGGTCACACTGATGATGCCCTACTTCGCCTATATCGCACGCATGTCACGCGGTTCGATCATCGAAGTGCTCCGCTCGGATTACGTGCGGACTGCCCGGGCGAAAGGCCTGAAAGAAGGGGTGGTCATACGCAAGCACGTGCTCAAGGGCGCGATGCTTCCGATCGTTACCTACCTGGGGCCGGCATTCTCCGGAATCATCACGGGTTCGGTCGTCGTCGAGCAGATATTTATGGTACCAGGAATTGGTCGCATATTCGTTCAGTCCGCGCTGAACCGCGACTACACCGTCATCATGGGTGATGTGATCATCTACTCGGTGATCTTGATCGTCGCCAACTTCGTCGTGGATATCCTGTACAGCCTCCTCGACCCGCGCATCACCTACAAATAAGGAGGCCATGCAATGCCGTCAATCGACAAGAAGACAGATAGGGCCACAAACGAGTTCAACCAATACGTGAAACCTGTTTCACTCTGGGCTGACGCGTGGAAGCGACTCAGACGCAACAAGATGGCCGTCATCGGCATGTGGATCGTGGGCGTCTATATGGTCGTCACCTTCGGAGCCGCGCTCCTGCCGTTCAAGAGCTATACGGAGCAGGAGATGCTCCATATCAACCTGCCACCTTCGTTCAAGCCCGCCGGCGTACTCGCCCTGGAGCGGCTCGAGACGCGACGCCTGGACATTACCGAGGCCATCACGAAGAGCGACCGAGCAGATCTCAAGCAGGACCTTGATCGTGTCGTATCGGAAATCGCTCAGCTGAAGGCCGAGATCGATACCAATCCCAAGCACAAGCGAGTCTACATTCTGGGTACCGACTATCTGGGCCGTGACATGCTGGCTCGAACCATTTACGGTGGCCAGATTTCCATCATGATCGGTCTCATCGGTACCCTGACAGCGGCCTTCATAGGAATCGTGCTGGGCGCACTGGGCGGCTACCTGGGAGGCTGGCTGGACAATCTGATCGGACGCTTCGTCGACATCATGTACAGCCTACCGTACATGCTGGTTGTCATAATCATCATGTCGATGCTGCCAACCGGATCAAACAGCATCTTCGTGCTGTACATAGCGATAGCGTTGATATCCTGGCTGACGATTTCACGCGTGGTCCGTGGCCAGATCATCAGCCTCAAGAACTCCGAGTTCGTTGAGGCGGCACGATCGATGGGAGCCGGTTCAGGCAGAATCATATTCAGACACTTGCTGCCCAACTCCCTGGGTATCATCATAATCTATTCCACACTGCAGTTTCCCAGCTTCATCATGAATGAAAGCTTCCTTTCGTTCCTGGGGCTCGGCGTCTCCGCTCCGCGCGCCTCCTGGGGCACGCTCGTCAGCGAAGGCGTGCAGGGCATGCAGCTCTATCCATGGCGGCTCCTCGTTCCAGCCGTTTCGATGACCATCTTCCTCTTTGCTATGAACTTCCTTGGCGACGGCCTGCGCGACGCCCTGGATCCACAGAGCAAGAACAGATCTTAAGGAGACCACCGAATGTCCGATGATGCCATTCTTCAGGTCAATGACCTGAAGGCGTACTTCAAGCTCGACGAGGGGCTCCTCAAGGCCGTGGACGGCGTAAGTTTTGACCTCCACAAGGGTGAGACCCTCGGTATAGTCGGCGAGTCCGGCTCCGGCAAGAGCGTAACCAATCTTGCCATCATGAAACTGATTCCCAGTCCGCCCGGACGCATAGCCGGCGGCGAGGTGCTGTTCATGGGCAAGGACATCTTCAAGATGTCCGATGAAGAGGTCAGAAAGCTTCGGGGCAACAAGATCTCGATGATCTTCCAGGACCCGATGACCTGCCTCAATCCGTTCCTGAGCGTCGCGGAGCAGATGGTCGAGACGATCGTGCTGCACCAGAAGCTGGACAAGGCGGCGGCCAAGGCCAAGGCCATAGAGATGCTGAAGCTGGCCGGTATCCCCGCGCCGGAGAAGCGCATCGATCAGTATCCCCACCAGTTCTCCGGCGGTATGCGCCAGCGCGTGATGATAGCGATGGCGCTCTCATGCGAACCGGAGATCCTGATAGCGGACGAGCCGACCACCGCCCTCGATGTGACCATTCAGGCCCAGATCCTTGAATTGATCAAGGAACTGTCGGCACGGCTGGGCACCGCAGTCATACTGATCACCCACTCGCTCGGTGTGGTCGCTGGCATGTGTGACGTCATCTGTGTCATGTACGCCGGCCGGATCGTCGAGCGCGGTACCGCCGACGAAATATTCTCGGACCCCAAACATCCGTACACACAGGGCCTGATCAAGAGCGTACCCCGCCTGGACAAGATCGGGTCGCAGCGCCTCTATTCCATACCGGGCCAGCCGCCCAACGTGATCAACCTGCCGGACTGCTGCCCCTTCTTCCCGCGCTGCGAACGCGCGATGGACATCTGCAAGACCAAGTATCCCAAGGTTGCCAAGCTGGGTGAGAAACGAAGCGTAGCCTGCTGGCTCTACGAGGAGGGAAAATAAATGGCTGAAAACGAGAACCTCCTCGAGGTTACGGGCCTCAAGATGCATTTTCCGTACAACACGGGATCGATCCTGAACAGAAAGAAGGGATTCATCTACGCGGTTGACGGAGTCGATCTGGCGATCAAGAAGGGCGAGACCCTCGGTCTCGTCGGTGAGTCAGGCTGCGGCAAGTCGACGACGCTGCGTGCGGTGGCCCAGCTCTACAAGCCCACCGCGGGATCGGTCAAGCTGAAGGGCAATGAGTTGACGACCGCCTCGCCGGCCGATGTGATGAAGGCCCGCAAGGACATGCAGATCGTGTTCCAGGATCCCTATGCGTCGCTCAACCCGCGCATGACGACCCGCGACATCATCGCCGAGCCGATGCGCATCTTCACCAAGGCACACATACTGAGCCTGTCCAGAACCGAGATCGATGAACGTGTCGAGCAGCTGATGGAGCGCGTCGGGCTGTCCAGGTTCTTCAAGAACCGCTATCCGCATGAGTTCTCCGGCGGACAGCGCCAGCGCATCGGCATTGCCCGCGCTCTGGCCCTGAAGCCAGACCTGGTGCTCTGCGACGAACCCGTTTCCGCCCTCGACGTGTCCATCCAGTCGCAGATACTGAACCTCTTCAAGGACCTTCAGGAAGAGTTCGGGCTGACGTACATGTTCATCGCCCACGACCTTGCCGTCATCCAGTACATTTCTGACAGGATAGCGGTGATGTACCTGGGCGTCATCGTGGAAACGTCCAGTTCTGCCGAACTGTACAAGAAGCCGTTGCATCCTTACACCCAGGCACTGCTCTCGGCGGCGCCGATTCCGGACCCGGAGGTGGAGCGCAAACGCAAACGCATCATCCTGACGGGCGACGTACCGTCTCCGGACAAGCATCGTACCGGCTGCTATTTCTATGACCGCTGTTCCAAGCGCATGGACAAGTGCGCTACCAGCGTTCCCAGGCTCAAGGAAGCGAGCAAGGGACACCAGGTCGCCTGCTACCTCTATCACGACCCTGAATAGGCAAGGCTCCACCGGCTCCTGATGCCGCGCAGACCCGCTCCGAGGAATTGGAGCGGGTCGTTTTTTTCGTCGTGCATGCGGTGCTCCAATTATGGTTGCTCAAAGCTGAATACCAGTATAAAGTTCATCCACGCTGTCATGTAAAATCGTTCAGAACCACGCTATGAACCTTGGGGAGGCGATTGACATGGACACAGGGGGCAAACCGACGAGTGCCGGCGACATACTGGCGCAGATTGGCCGCATGGCACAGGAACTCAAGGAACGCCATCGCGATCTATCCGATACACTGATGTCGCTGACGATGGGTTCGGATCTGACCGCGACCTTCTTCGAGGAGACCCTTCGGTCGAACAGCGCCAATCTCGAGGCGACGCGCTCCATTGACCGGGAACTGTCGGCGCTGAAGACGGGCACGGCGGCAATGGCATCGTCGGCCTCCAACGCCGTCTCGAAGCTTTCCGACGCCGACGCCTCCTCTCGCGCATCGCTGGCGGCAATAGAGGCGGGCAGCGCGGCGCTCAAGCAGATGGATGAGCGCTTTGCCGGATTCATTGCAACCTTCACCACCCTGATGGAGTCGATAGAGCGCATCGGCGGAACGCTGAATGCCATAGACGAGATATCGGAACTGACGAATCTGTTGTCGCTCAACGCGGCCATAGAGGCAGCCCGCGCCGGAATCCATGGCAAGGGTTTCAAGGTCGTCGCCAATGAGGTAAAGAGCCTGGCCGAGAAGAGCCGGGGACTCACCGGGCAGGCTGCCATCCTGCTCAAGGACCTGAAGAGCGGCATGCACGGCGCGACTGCCGGGCTCGATGCCTTTCAGCAGGGCAAGCTCGAACTCGCCCGCAGGCTGGAGGCTTCGCAGGCCGAGCAGAAACGCGGTACGGTATCGATATCCGGCGCAGCTGACAACATGCAGGACATCAGCGACGCGCTCGTCGGCCAGACCGGAAATGCCGAACACATTGCCACATCGATGTCCAGCCTCGCCGTGGCGGTCAATCGGCTGACCGAGAGTTCTGAATTGATACAGGGCAACCTGCAGCAGCAGAAGAACGCTGCGGTAGAGGTTCTTCGTTCGGAAAGCAAGCTCAAGGGGAGCATCAACGAAATGGCTCGATCCGTTGCACAGGGCGATCCAGACAAGGCCGGGTCCGCGACACTATCCATAGGCCACGATGTCACCTATCCGCCATGGGTATACATCGGTGGCGGGCATTCTGCCGGCATATCGATAGAGGTTGCCCGGCGTTTCGCCGCACTCGAAGGCATGACTCCCGAGTTCAAACCGGGACAGTTCTCGGACGCCCTCGATGAGCTCCTTGCCGGCACGATACGGATTGTGGCGAATGTCGGCTGGCCGAATGCCTTCTTTGACAACAAGCCGGTCATCCCGACGGCCCCATTCGCGAGCTTCAGGCCAGGCATCTTCGCACAATCGACACGCATGCACGAGTTCAAGGGGATGAGCGACCTGGCCGGCAAACGCGTGGCGGCACAGAAGGGCTCATATGTGATCGACTGCCTCAAGGGCGCGGGCTGCGAAGTCGTCGTCACCGACAATGACCTCGAGGCCTTCTCCGCCGTGATATGGCACCGAGCCGATTGCGCCATTACCGAGCGTCTGGTGGGCGCGTATCTGTCCAGACAATACTTCTCCGCCACGCTGGGTCTGTGCTTCGAGACCGGTGACCAGTTGAAGGTGGTCTTCCTGCTGCGTGCCGACGACACCAGCCTGCGGGATGCCCTGGACAGGCGCTTCAGGGAACGCGAGACGGCGGACCTGGTTGAACGGCTGGTCGCCGAGCACCGCTCCAACGATCGTTGAAGCGGTGATTCGAACGTGCCCGGCTAGCGGGTGATCTTCCGGGCCTCTATGTAGAAGCGCTTCTCGGGCGCCTCGCCCATGCTGAATGTCTTTCTCGGCATGACGCCGTCCCTGATCACGGTGGCGAAGAAGCTTGACTTGTCTATAGGCGGCAGGTACAGGCCGAGGTTGCCCGGCTTGACAGCCAGCGCATGCAGGCTCTCGGTACCATGGATGTAGTCGATGCCGGTACCCGAATGCCGTTTGATGAACGGGTCGATGAACGACTGGATCGTCCCGGCGGCCAGCTTGGCCGCTGGCTTGCCGAACCGTATCAGCCCCGCGCCGGAGGCCGAGACGAAGGCAAAACGATGCTCGGCCGAGGCTTCGTCCGTCTTCTTGACCGCTTCGGCCCATGGCATGGTCTCGATCTCGCACACGCCTGTCGCGCGCAGCTCGTTGAAGAATGCCCGCTCATCGACCGTGAACAGCACCCGGTGGATGGGATGGAACGGCAAGCCTTCGTCATAGATATTGACCAGCTCGACGAGCGCATAGCGGGCCGGATGGTCCATGATGGCCGCATCCGAGGCGCCGGCCTTCTTGGTCTCTTCCCATATCGCCTTGGCTGTCGCCAGCGAGTGATTGCCGTCACCGACGGCGAAGAGCAGCACATGCGAGTCGGCATACCGATCCTCATAGGCCTTCGGATCGGCCAGCCGCTCGAGGGCTCTGGTTACGCCGTCAATCAGGGCCGGGTCGGACACGAGCGCTCCGGTCACATGGCCGGAACCCTTCATCAGGTCAAAGTCGTACAGGCGCGGCAGGCTCTGCATGCGCGCGTGCAGCGGCTCTATGACACTGCGCGCCGGGTCATCGATCAGCAGCATGATGTGGGGCAGCTCGAGCGGAGCGCCGCGCCTGATATCCATCCTCGGCGGCAGCCGTTCGACGATGGTACCTTCTGTCGGACGAATCATCGATGTCACGCCCTGGCCATACTGATAGCGCTCCAGATCGACCGCGATGATCAGCCCGGTGCGCGGGTGCTTCTCGAAGGGTGTCTTGCGTTCGACCAGCACGAAGCCCGGCGTCTGCCTGGCGAGCACACCCTGCTCCAGGTATGCGTGCATCGCGGCGTGTATCCGCTTGACCCTGCTGGCCTTGTCCTCGTCTTCAAGGTAGCACTCCGGAAAGATGAGGTTCAGCGTACTGGGCGCCGCCCCCACGAGCTTCTCGACATCATGCCAGTACTCATGCTCGCTCGAGTACTGGTCGCAGGCAACGACGGCCCACTTCTGAAAATCGGTGCCCTCCCTGGGCAGGTACGTCTCCGGAACGGCTACGCCTAGCGAGGCGAGCCTCCGCGCGGTATCGGTCATGGCATTGCTCCTTTTTTGCGGCAAACCGACCCATGCGGATCGGCGCGTCGCGCCATCGCATTATCGCAAGAAGTTGGCATCGTCGTCAAATCCATGGGGCCCGCCGTCTTGCATGAGGCGGCGCGCTGCGGCTACTATCATGACACGCAGAATGAGGACGATGCATGAACTCCAGGACCAGAGAGAAGCTTCAGAAGATCACCGTGTCCATCGTTGCCATCATGATGGCAACGGCGTTGCTCTATCTGACCTCCGCTGCAACACAGAGCCGTTTTGTGGAACACGATGTTCGTGGAACGCCGGTCTTCATAGACAAATACGTCGCGCCGGCTCTTCGTGACGATTTCGAGGCCCATCTGGATGCCGCGACGTACGGCTTCCTTGCCGACGCCGGGCTGCTTTCGACCAGGCCACAGGTCGGGCCGGTAGCCTACTTCGCGGCCGACAGGCACTATGGCGTCATCAGCGCCAACGACCCGCTGGTGAAGCGTAGACTGAAGGGCCGACCTTCTTCGGACTTTGCCCTGTTCAGGTCCATCAGCATCAATTTCTACGCCAATGAGCTGGTATCGAAGTCGGTCGCCGCCCAGGACGGGTCCTATGTCTTCGTCAATATCGATGAGCACTGGCGAGCGTCCGTGCTGCATGCCTATGTGCATGCGATCGCGGCGGCCAACGCGCCGGCAGCGATGAAGCCGGCCTTCAGCGCGGATGCCTCGTTCGACCCCCAGCTGAAGTTCGCCTTCAGGTTCGTCGACGAAACCTTCGCGTTGCTCTCCAGCGACCTCTTTGACCTGTCTGCCAAGGTCGGGCTTGACGCGGCGTGGTCGAATTTCCGCGCGGGCACATCGAGCAGGTACGCGAGCCCTGGATCGGACGTGCTGGAGCGGGAGGCTGAGATCGTCATGGCGACCTACGACATGCCACAGAAGACGGTCGAGTTCTATGCCGCCTGCAATGCCTACGCGGCGTCGATGCTGGAGCACTACGGCAGGGAGTCCGTCTGCCGCATCGCCGGACGATTTCTGAGCGGCAGCTATGCCTCGCTCGATGACCTGTTTTCTGGATTGGGCGGGCTGGCCGCCACGCTCGAGACCTGGAAGGGAGACGCAACCGTACCCCGCTAGGCGGAGGTCACGGCCGGCACCATCATGGCACCATCAAAACGAACCGGCATCATCATGGCCAGCATCATGGCATTCATCTGGGGCATGTCATTCCTGAGCATCAAGACCGCCGTGGCCGTCGTGCCTCCGATGAGTCTGGGACTGGCCCGATTCATCATAGCCTGCGCGGTGCTGCTGCTGATCATTGTGGTCTCGAGGAAATTCCCCTATCTTGCCCTGAAGGATCTGCCCCTGATGGCCATCTCCGGCCTGGTCGGCGTAACACTCTACTTCCTTGGAGAGAACAACGGCGTGCTCAGGCTCTCGGCCTCCGAGGCGTCCATCATCATCGGCACGATACCGGTCCTGACGATGTTGGCCGAACGGCTCTTTACCAGGGTCAGGCTGGGCGGCAGGCAGTATGTCGGGGCGGTGCTGTCCGCATTGGGCGTATCACTCATCGTGATCGAGTCGCTGAGGCTGAGTCCGGCACCCCTGGGGTACCTGTTCATGGGGATTGCCGCCTTGTCCTGGGTCGCCTACGCCTTCCTGACCAAGCCGCTCCTGGCAAGGTATGACAGCCTCGTCATCAGCTTCTGGCAGAATGCCTTTGGAGCCATCGGCTTCATACCGTTTGTGCTGACCGAGCACGTCCAGTGGGCCGCCATAAGTCCGGTGATAACCCTCAATGTGCTGTACCTGGGCATCCTCTGTTCGGCTGTCGGATACCTTTTCTATGTCATCAGCCTGAGGGTGCTTGGGCCGAGCATATCGAGTGTCTTCATCAACCTGATACCGGTGGTCTCGGTCGCGGCCTCGTTCCTGATTCTCGGAGAACGGCTCAGCCTGCTCCAGCTGGCCGGTGGAACAGTGACCATAGCCGGTGTGTATCTGGCAAGCTTCGCAGACGCCAGAAGGCAGACGCGCCCGAAGTCCGACACGCCAGAGGGCTCAATACCCGTCTGACAACGACTTGTTGACGTCCCGCTGGTAGAGCTCTTGGTACACGAAGCTGCGATCCCTGAGCTTGTCCTTGATGGGCTGGGTGAACGGCATCAGCCTCCAGAAGATACCCCGGACTTCCTTGTCAAGCTTCTGGATGCCTTCGCTCTCCTTGCTGACCCAGATGATGTAGTCTTGGATGAAGAATTCCTTGACATCACCCTTCAGCTTCTGCTTCACGAACCACTGGTAGTATTGACCGGTCAGGCCCTCTTCCATCCAGTAGTACGACGCCTTCTCCTTGGCCGCCTGCCAGCGCATGTCGGCGACCGCTATCGCGACCGCTACCCGAAGGTTCTTGGGATACATCGGCACGGCGAGGCGTGAACGGCTGGTGTGCCGATTATAGCGATCGAACGGTTCCCAGCAGACGCCCTGGTCGCCATAGCACGGCAGTATCACGACGAATGGCTCGATCCGATTGAGGGTGCTCTTGTACGGTCGGCAGTAGGCCTGGGCATCGATGCTCTCCAGCCATATCAGGGCGCTGATCACGTTCTCCCTGGTGCCTACCTCCTGCAGGTTCAGGTGGAAGTACTCCTTGGTCACCAGCGGAAAGTGATTGCCTTGCCTGCCGACGCACATCTTGAGCATCTGCCTGGAAGTCTCGAATTCCTGAGACAGAGCCTGCAGGTTCGCCTTGGTATCCTCGCCCAACGAGCCGACCTTGTCCCTGATCGTCTGCACATCCTTGGACGAATCCTCGAAGGCCTCGACGCTCGACACCAGCTCCTTGTCGGCGGCCAGGAGCCGTCGCATCATCTCCGATATCTCGGCAATCGTCTTCTTCTGCGGCTCCGAATATGGCGACGGAATCTGGATGAAACCAGGAAGGTTGCCATGCTCGCAGATGATCTCGATCCTTTCCTTGAGCATGCCTTCGAGCGTCCTGCGTTCCTCGGCCTTGGCCTTGAGCAGGGCCTCCGCGGTGTCACGCTTGCCCATCGCCTTCTGCAGCAGGGTATTGAATCTCGACCGGTCATCGTTGCGCGAGGTACTTACCTCATCGGTGCTGCTCGCGTTGATCTGTCCCATCGCGACCGCCCGAAGCCACTCATCGAGATAGTAGATTGGTTCCTGCGATTCCTTCTTGTATATGATCCTGGAGAAGATGGAACGCTGTTCCGGCGACAGCATCGTGGGCAGCGCAAGTCCGAACCTGACCATCAGTTGCTTGGGAACAACAGGATTGGCGGCAACCACGCGCGGAACCATCGCGCCGACCATGTTCCAGTAGGAGGTAACCACCTGCTGCCTGAACATGCCCCGGTCCTTCGGGTCGGTAGCCTGCAGATACTTCTTCAGCAATTCATGGAAGCGCTGTGACAGCTCACCCTCGCCTGCGAGCGCCTTCTGGTAGTACTGAGGGTCTTCGAAGAAGGCGTTGGGCGGCTCCGATTCGAAGCGCTGCACCGGATCGAAGTTCTTCTTGGCAAGATCGACGTCGAACTCGCCCTTGGTCTCGGCCTCACCGGACACACCCATGCCACCGAACAGCGCCTCGAAGCTCGGACCGTTTGCCTGCTTCGCCTGTGGCTTCGGTGAGTACTCTTCTATGGAACCGCCTATCAGCGCGGCAATCTCAGGATCTATCTCGTCGGACATGGCATACCATCCCACCGCAAGGTATACATCGCGCACCTATCATCGCGTACACGGGAAGTGTAGCTCATTGGCGGGCATGAGGCAAGGTTATGAGAACGGCGCTCAATCAGGGCCTGAGCAGGCGGGTCAGCAGCTCGGTATGGTTGATGGCACTGGCAATATAGGGACAAATGCTGTTCAGCGTGTACTCGTCCTCTTTGGTTATGACTTCGGATTCGTCGTAGCTCTGTATCACAACAATGCCTATGATCTTGTCATGACTGAAGAGAGGACTGCCAAGCCAGTATGTTGGCGGAGTCCCTATGGGAATCACCTCCCGCGGGATCACCTCATGTTCATTCTCGAAGATGAACGACTTATGGCTGATTCGATAGATGTAACCGCTCAGACCCCAGTCGAGTGGCCAGTCTATGGTATTGTAGTCATCCTTCTCATCCCGCCAAAAAACCGTCAGGAACCTGCCCGAATTCTCGTCGACCCGTGCGATGATGATATTCTTGCGGGATGCCGGAATTACGTCACCGATGATTTCGTGGATACGGCTGTAGAGATCGGCGATGTCCACGGTATCCTCTACCAGCGCCGCTATCCGGTGCACCGCCCGCTCACGGTCCTGGCGCGCCAGCTGGATCGCAAGCGATAGCGCCTGTGCCGCAAATTCGACGAAGGCAAGATCATCATCGTTGTACCGGGTACCAGGTTCATAGGTCTGCACCGCAAGGACGCCAAGTACCGCGCCATCCCTGTCAAAGAGCGGTACCCCAATCCAGTCTTCCGGCAACGGGCCGACCGGCACATAGCTGGCGGGGGGCCGAGTATCGCGGCCGATCCAGTAACGATGGCGGGTGTCGATCACGTAGGCGGTGAGGCCCTCCTTGGCAAAGGTCCCCAAGGGGCCTTCCGAGAAGCGCTCGTCTACATAGTATGGAAAGCGCAAGAGCCCATCCGGCTCCTGGATGCACACATACATATTGGCCGCCGACATTCGGCTGCTGAGCAGTTTGTGACAACCGCCGTATACGAGCGGCAGTGAAAGTCGCGAATTCACCAGTCTCAGGATTCCGATATATTCGTCAGACATGTCCGCTTCATACCTCGTCAGGTTGTTACGCTCGACTCAGTATAGGCAATAAACAAGAAGGCCGCCAGTAGGGAACCTTCTCGTCTGCTTGGTGGAGGTGAGGGGAATTGGCTTCCGGCCCTCGCCGTCGTGGCTCGGGTCTCCAGCCCGGGGTGCTCGCTTCCTTCGGGTCAGCAAATAAAAAGGCCGCCAGCAGGCGACCTTCTTGTTTGCTTGGTGGAGGTGAGGGGAATTGAACCCCTGACCTCTTGAATGCCATTCAAGCGCTCTACCAACTGAGCTACACCCCCAAGGCGAGAGGCATTCTACCGACGGGACATCGACGTGTCAAGCATCG
>MTLD01000260.1_pt3 | contig 105070 bp, 106 predicted proteins | sample 1982471 | NCBI WGS metagenome assembly MTLD01 (sample SAMN05712604, study PRJNA340218) | biofilm metagenome | isolation source: sample SPM anode biofilm adapted to -50 mV | place: USA | collected 2012-02-03
GACATGATCGACCGCCGCTGGCCCTACCAGACCGGGAAGAACATCCAGGCCGGCATCAACGAGGGGCGCATCCGCATGGGTGACAAGCACCTCTCCATGTTCGCCCAGGACCTGGGCTATGGCTTCTACACCAAGGACAACGGCGGCCGGCTCGACATCGCGATCATTGAGTGCTCCGCGATAACCGAAAACGGCGACCTGGTGCTCACCGCCTCCTGCGGCGCCGTTCCCGAAATCGTGCAGATTGCCGACAAGATCATCATCGAGATCAACACCTCGATCCCGAGCTTCGAGGGGCTGCATGACATCGTCGAGCCGATCGCGCCCCCCAACCGCCTCCCCTACCTGATCTGCCGCGTCGACGACCGTGCCGGCTCCCCCTACGTCCGCGTCGACAACGACAAGATCGTCGCCATCGTCGAGTCCAACCGCCCCGACAACGGCCGCGCCTTCAGCGAGCAGGACGACACCTCCGAAGCCATCGCCAACCACATCATCGACTTCTTCTCCAACGAGGTGAAGCTGGGAAGGCTGCCGAAAAACCTGCTGCCGCTGCAGTCCGGCGTAGGCTCCATCGCCAACGCCGTCATCGGCGGCCTGGCCAACGGCCCGTTCTCCGGCCTCAAGGTCTGGACCGAGGTGCTGCAGGACACCATGCTCGACTTCTTCGACTCCGGCAAGCTCGACTTCGCCTCCACCGTCTCGCTCTCCTTCTCGGTCGACGGCTTCAAGCGCTTTTACGACAACTGGGACAAGTACAGCGACAAGGTGATGATGCGTCCGCTCTCCATCGCCAACCACCCCGAGCCGATCCGCCGCCTGGGCTGCATCGCGATGAACACACCGGTCGAGTTCGACATCTACGCCCACGCGAATTCCACGCTGGTCGGCGGGACTCGCATGATCAACGGCATCGGCGGCTCCGGCGACTTCCTCAGGAACGCGTACCTCTCCATCATGCACACGCCCTCGGCGCGTCCGACCAAGACCGACCCGACCGGCATCACCTGCGTCGTGCCGCACGTGCCGCACGTCGACCACACCGAGCACGACCTGGACGTGCTGGTTACCGAGCAGGGTCTCGCCGACCTGCGCGGCCTCGACCCGAAAAGCCGCGCCAAGCTCATCATCGAGAAGTGCGCACACCCCGACTACAAGCCGCTTTTGCAGGATTACTTCGAGCGCGCGGCCAAGGACTGCCTGGGAAGGAAGGCCGGTCACGAGCCGCAGCTTCTCGACCGCGTCTTCAAGATGCAGGTGAACCTGGCCCAGAAAGGGACCATGAAGATCGACAGCTGGGACATCTAGGTTCCAGTCATCAGTCGACAAATGACGGCAGGGGGGTCTTAGACCTCCCTGTCGTTTTTTTTTGCACCGAGGATCGGCAAAATGTTTGACGAGCGTGGCGCAAAAGGGTTAAATCACACGATTTAGAGGGAGGATCCGCAATGGCAAGCAAGATCGATCCGGCGACCCTGGAATCCGGCAGCGCCATCTCGATGCTGAAGACGCTGAACATCCAGCTGAAGGAGATCGGGGTGAGCCACGCCTTGATGGAGGTGACGGTCTCCGACATCCATAAGAACTACCTTGGCGGCGCGCACGGCGGGCTGATAGCCACGCTCATCGACACAGTTTCCTTCTTCCCGAAGCCGCTGCTTCCTTCCGGCAAGCCATGCACGACCACCAACTTAAGCGTCAACTATCTCCGGCCCGCCGCTGTGGGCGACCTACTGACGGCCCGCGCGGAACTATTGCACCTGGGACGCAGGATGGCGAGCGTCGCAGTGACGGTAAAGAACCAGCATGGAAAACTGGTCGCCCACGGCACGACGACGCTCATGATCGAGCCTTAGCTCTCTCGATGCCACTGTAGCACCACCGGTTCCCCTTCCCTGGAACTTGTGCGAACGGCGCCTCAAGCAATGTCATAGCCCCGTCTGGAGAGCTGGAACAGCAGCGGCCTTTCAGGCTGTAAGCGTTGCCATCCTTTTGTACAGTGTGCCGCGAGCTTTGTTCCTGGCACCGGTTGCCTTTTTCGACACGCGAGCAGCAGTTGCAGCCCCCGACCGAAGTATCTTATTTCCGCATCTCTTAAGTTGAACAGTACAGGGGAAGCTTAAGCTGTAATCAATAAATACGTACTAGCTAAAATTTTTGCTATCATCTTTCGATTTCAGTGGTAGACTTCCCAAAATGAAACTTCATGCCCTTTTAATACAATCCATCCTTTTCGTCCTCATTTGGTGTTCATCGGCAGCCGCCATTGGACCTGAGAGGCTCGTCTACGACGTCAGCTGGTCCGGTCTGAATGCCGGATCAGCCGCCCTCGAGGTGGCAGCGCAGGGGGACGACTTCCACATCCTCAACACCATCACCTCGAACTCCTTCGTCTCGGTCTTCTTTCGCATCGACGACAGGTCCGAATCCGTTGTCACCCGTACCGTCAAGCCGAAATCCTTCCGGGAGAAGATAAGCGAGGGAAGGTTCCGCGCCCACAGGGAGGCGACCTTCAACTTCACCAGCCTCAAGGCCGAAAGCAAGGATCTGCTCAGCAACACGGTCAAGCGCGCCGACATCACTGCAAGAACCTACGACAACCTCTCCAGCATCTACTTCCTGCGTTCCCACCAACTGGCGCCGGGGCAAACCATCTCCTTTGACATCTACGACACGAAGCAGCTATGGAAAGCCGAGGCAAAAGTCCTGCATCGCGAGGAGATCACCACACCGCGCGGGAAGTTCAAGACGATAGTCGTAACTTCGCAACTGACCCGGGACGGGATCCCGGCCAAGGTCGGCAATCCTACCTTCTGGTTCACCGACGACAGCCAGCACATCCCCGTGCGCATCAAGACCCAGTTGAAGGTCGGCGAAATCACCCTGACCCTGGCACGCGAGAAGTAAAGTCGTTCCTATTTGCCTTTTGCGGCTGGAGTGAACACAAAAAGGGGAGCCCTGACTATTCAGTCGAGGCTCCCCTTCTCTTTCTGTCTATCGATCTATCTTCCTAGTTGCGTCTGCCGTGCTTGTCGTAATGCGACATTGTAGCATTGAGCAGGCTGCAGAGCTTGCAGACATCCCCTCCTGACCTGGGGAAGAGTTCGAAGTAGGTGGGCGCCTTTGGCTTTTGCAGGAGGTGAGCGCAGGAAGCAAGCATCAAAAGAGCTACGGCAATGGCGTGGTATCCCAGGAGGGCGCTGTTATTGCTGTAGGCTTCCAGGAAGGAGCCGTACCAAGTGGGCATGCTGAAAGTAGTGTCTAACGTGCCAAGTGTTTCCATGATCCAAGAGCCGATCCTGCTTGCCAGTACATGCATAACGTTTCTCCTGAGCATCTTGAAGCTACCGGTTTTTCAATGTATCTGACTCCCTGACTGCGTACACTGGTTCATCGATGCGGACGTCCTGCCGCCGGGTCTACCTGCCTCACTACCGTTTGCTTTTTCCCATCGGTTTATCACACTAGGCATATATCGGCGTAGTTGCCAGAAACTAAAGAGTTTTTTCTTCGGACATGCATTTTTATTCATTCCCGCTCATTTTCTATGCTTCTGGCAGCACCTCCAGCCATGATCTTTTTTCCCGGCGGTAGCACCGATTAAGCTCGGAGAATTCCTTGCATCACCGACAGGGCGACCTAGAATATCCCGATAGGGAATTAGGGAATGCGCACACAGAAGGATCTCAGATGAGGAGGCAGCTATGCATGAACGCGAACAGAACATGGTCCTTGGAAGAGGATGGCTGCTCGCCGCAGTCGTCACCTTTGTCTTCGGGTTTGCCGTCCTAGGCTACCTCGCCTTCCGCAACAACACCGAAGGCCCGCCCATTCCCCGTGAAGTGCGCTCTTCAGAGGGCCAGGTTCTCTTCACCGGAGACGACATCAAAGAAGGACAGCACCTGTTCCAGAGGTACGGGCTGATGCAGTACGGCACCCTCTTCGGGCACGGCGCCTACCTGGGGCCCGACTTCACAGCGCAATACCTGCGCATCAGCGGGGAAAAAGCGAGGCTCTCCTACACCGAGCAGAAACTCTCCCCGGCAGAGGCAAGTGAAAGGGTGCGCTCCGAGGCGAAACAAAACAGCTACGACCCGGAACAGAACGTGATCACCTACACGCTGACCCAGGCGGCGGCTTACCGGGAGATGATCTCCTACTACCGTGACTGGTTCGGGCCATCCTCGACGCAGCAAGGGTTGCGGCGCCCCTACCTGAAGGACCCCGAAGAGGTCCGCAAACTCACTTCATATTTTTCCTGGGCCGCCTGGGTCTGCGCCGCAACGCGACCCGGCACCAACCACTCCTATACCAACAACTGGCCCCCCGACAGCCTCGCTGGAAATCAGCCCACCCCGGGCGTCCTGATGTGGAGCGTGATCAGCCTGGTAGCCCTTCTCTGCGGGACCGGCCTGATACTCTTCGTGTTCGGCCGCTTCGAGTGGCTCGGGTGGCATGCCTCAGACACGGAACTGGCCGCCACGCACCCCGTCCCGGAAGAAGTGCCGCTGACCCCGTCGCAGCGTACGGTCAGCTGGTACTTCCTGGTGGTGGCCCTGCTGTTTTTGCTCCAGGGACTCCTTGGCGGCGTCAACGCCCACTACCACGTCGAGCGGGCCGGCTTTTACGGGCTCTCGCTTGCCGAGTGGCTCCCCTACAACCTCTCCAGGATGTGGCATGTACAGCTGGCGCTGTTTTTCGTCGCCTCCAGCTTCCTCGCCATGGGGATCTTCCTCACCCCGATGATCGCCGGGAAAGAGCCGCGGCACCAGGACAAGCTCTCCCTGGTCCTGCTGGGCGCGCTGGTTGTGGTCGTTTTCGGTTCCTTGTCGGGTGAAGCCGTGAGCCTGCAAGGTCTTATGGGCACCAGCAGCCCCTGGTTCTGGATTGGGTCCCAGGGATGGGAATACCTCGACCTCGGTCGCCTTTGGCAGATCCTGCTGACCGCGGGGATGCTCATCTGGTTGCTGATACTCGTCCGCGGCATGCTGGACAGGCTGAAGGGGGAGCACCCCGGCAACATGCCGTGGCTTTTCATCTACAGCGCCATCTCCATACCCCTTTTCTACGCCGCCGGCATGTTCTACGGCAAGGGGACCCCCTTCAACCAGATCGAGTTCTGGAGGTTCTGGGTGGTTCACCTCTGGGTGGAGGATTTCCTTGAGCTCTTCACCACCATCATGGTCGCTTATGTCTTCATGCTTCTCGGCGTGGTCCGGGCGCGGGTGGCAACGACCATCGTCTACCTCGACATCATCCTCTACTCGATAGGGGGCGTCATCGGCACCATGCATCACCTCTACTTCAGCGGCACGCCCGAGATCCACATGGCGCTCGGCGCCTTCTTCTCGGCGATGGAAGTGATCCCCCTGCTGCTCCTCACCTACGAGGCATGGAAGTTCATGCGGCTGGGAGCACCCGAGGGCGGCTCCATGCTTAGCACCACGGCGGAGATGTTCCCGCACAAGTGGGCGGTGATGTTCCTCATCGCCGTCGGCTTCTGGAACTTCCTCGGTGCGGGGGTCTTCGGTTTCCTGATCAACCTCCCCATCGTCAGCTACTACGAGATCGGCACCCAGTGGACCGCCAATCACGGGCACGGCGCCATGATGGGTGTTTACGGGATGCTCTCGCTGGGATTCTTCATGTTCGTCGCCCGCTACTTCCTCCCACTGGACAAGGCCAGCAACACGGCCATGGGGATCGCCTTCTGGTGCACCAACCTGGGGCTTGCCCTCATGCTGTTCATAAACCTCTTCCCGGTCGGGATGCTGCAGATTAACCAGATCCTCGCCACCTCTTACTGGGAGGGGCGCGAGCCGGCCTTCTTCATGCTCCCGATGGTTCGGATCTTCGAATGGCTGCGGCTGCCTGGCGACGCGCTCTTCATCATCGGCATCCTGCCGGTCGTCTACCTTGCCGTACGCATGTTCCTGAACCGCAATCGAGGAGTTGCAGCCCCTGCTGCAGCCAAGCAGGGTAAAACAGCACCATGATCGAGCTGCTGCGACAGCAGCCCCACCGCAACTATTTAGCTTGATTGACGCCAGGTTCCGTTCCATCGTGAAAAAAGGCCGCCTCTGATCAGAGGCGGCCTTTTTTGGCATTAACATAGGGGCTCCCGAAAGCCTGCAGCTACAAAAGCCACCTCACCACGGCGACAGCCACGACAATGCCGATTAAGTCTGCGGTCAGACAGACCGGAACCAGGTACCTGGTCTTCTTGATGCCGACCGTGCCGAGGTAGACCGCCAGGACGTAAAAGGTGGTTTCGGCGCTCCCCATGATCACCGCCGTCATCTTGGTTGCCACGGACTCGGGACCGGTCGTCTTTACTATGTCGGTGAAAAGCGCCGTCGAGGCGCTTCCCGACAGGGGCTTGATGATGGCCATGGAAACGACTTCGATGGGGATCCCGGCGAAGGAGAAGAGCTGGTAGAAGCCGTTTCTCAAGGCGTCGAAGGCGCCCGAGGCCTGGAATCCCTTGATGACGATGAAGATGGTCAGAAGGTACGGGAAGATGCTCAGGATGATCCCCGGCCCTTCCTTCGCCCCGGCGACGAAAGAATCGTAGACGCGAACCTTCTTGAAGGTGCCGTACCAGATGGTGAACAGGATGAACAGCGGGATGATGAGCAGCGAGAGGTAATTGATGCCTTCGATCATTTGAGCACCTTCCTGAATCCGAACAGTATCAGTAGCGCCGTCACCGCGGATATCACCGTGGCGATAAGCACAGGGAGCACCACCCCCGCGGGGTTTGCTGCGTTGTAGCTGGCGAGAATCCCTATGACCGAGAAGGGGATCAACTGGATGCTGGCGGTGTTGAGGACGATGAAGATCATCATCTCGAAGGTTATCTCCCCCTTGTGCTCGTTCAGGGTGTCGAGCTCCTGCATCGCCTTGATCCCCAGCGGCGTCGCGGCGTTGCCGAGGCCGAAGAGGTTCGCCAGCACGTTCAAGGTGATGGCGCTGATGGAGGGGTGGTCGCCAGGAATATTCCGAAAAAGACGTGAGATGACCGGCTTGAACAGGTGTGCGATACGGTAGATAAGCCCCGAATCCTCGAGGATCCTGGTGATCCCCATCCAGACCGAAACGATGCCCAGGAGAAACAGCGACACCTCGACGGCCGACTTGGCGCCTTCGAAGATAGATTTGGTGAACGCCTCCAGGTTTCCTGTGCATATGGCGAAGACGATGCTGACTGAAAAGAGAACCAGCCAGACCGCGTTCATGACCGCACCCCCGGAAGCTCCAGCTTCCTTATCACCAGTTGCTTGTTACGCGTGTCGAGCTCCACCTCCGCTCCCACCGGCATGGTTATCTTGTCGGGGACGTGGCCGATGTGGGGGCAATGGACCACGGGAATGCCAAGTTCCATCTGCGAGGCCAGGATCTGGAAAATCTCCCTGCTCTTCAGGCCGCCGAAATCCCCGAGGATGATCCCCCTTACCCCTTTCAGCTTCCCCGCAAGTATCCACTGCGTCAGGGCGCGGTCCACCTTGTGCAGCTTTTCGTCGACCTCCTCCAGAAAGAGGATCGAGTTCTCCGTCTCCATCTCCCAGTCCGTGTCTATCAGCGCGGTAAGCGTCACCAGGTTCCCCCCTTTGAGGATGCCGGCGGCGCTGCCGTGACGGTACACCTTCACCGGTGCCCCCTGGAACAGGTTCTTCTCAGGATAGCCCCTCACCGCGTTCATGAAGGATCCTACGGTGAACGCGGTCGGGGCGTTCAGGCTGACCAGCATGGGCGCATGGAGCGTCACCATTCCCGTCCGTTCATGTATGGGGTTCAGAAGGGCCGTCAGGTCGCTGAAGCCGGCTATGACTTTCGGATGATCCCTGAGGTGATCAAAGTCGATGAAGGGGAGGGTTTTCATGGCGCTGTAACCGCCGCGCAGGGCGAGGACCATGTCGGCGCTGCTACTGGCGCAGGCGTGGTGTATCTGGTCAGCCTTCTCCTGGGGCGAGGGGAGCACCGTCGGGAAGTGCGGATTCAGGACGTTGAAGCCAAGCTTCGACAACTGCCTGACCCCGGCGGTGAATTCACGCTTTTTCTTGATCAGGTAGCTGGGCGAAATGATATAGACATTGTTCACTCAATACCTCTCCATCTGTGAATACCGTTGTCGGCCATGCCATCCCATTGGGAAGCATACCGAGCCGACAACACGCGGTATTGTTACATTCTCGCCCACTCAACCGCAAGTCAAAAACCCGGCCTCCCGCCGCAAACTTCACCTCCGGCGCAAAAACACCCCGCCTCACCATAAACGATTTTCCCAGTATCTGGGCCTGCCGGCGTTGTCAGAGCCGGGACCCTTGCTGTGCTGCGTACTCTTAAATCTGCACATAAATGATAGTTAGGATATTTACATTGGTAAAAATTACTATATCGTATATGTCGTGGCTCGGCCGCCTGGCGCGGCCTGACATGAGGGTGATACGAGCGTGTTGGATCTGTCACGGGCGGAGTCTTCGCCTTAACCTTAACGCACGAAAGGAGAACAGGACATGACACAGCTGAAAGACAGGCTAAAGGAAAAGATCGAGGCTCACCGCCCCCGCATCGCCCGGCTGACTAAAGAGTTTGGCTCAGTCATAATCGACAAGGTAGACATAGCGCAACCTGATTACCACGAATCCACAGCTAGCCCCCTTGGCGGCGGTTTACGAGTAGGGTACAATTTACCAACTCTTGACCCGACAAGGAGATTCGCATGCAAAGGAATCGCATCCAGTTTCAAGACGGCCTTACCCTTGACGAGTTCTTCGCCCAGTACGGCACGGATGATCTGTGCAAGGACGCGTTCGAGAAAATACGCTGGCCTGAGGGTGTTCAGTGTCGCAAGTGCGAAAAGACCGAGCATTACGTCGTCAACAGGGGCAACAGCAGAATCTATCAGTGCTGCGCCTGTCGCACTCATACCTCACTCACGGCTGGAACCGTCTTTGATTCCACCAAGATACCGCTCCGGTTGTGGTTCCAGCTCATGTATCTCATGGTGACCACCAAGACTGGCATCTCAAACCTTGAGCTCAAGCGAAAAGTTGGCCTCCCTGACACGACGATTGGCAGAATGAGGGCCAAATTACAGCAAGTTATGCACGAACGTGAACTGGATACAAGGCTCAATACCTTGGTCCAGGTTGACGATTCCTACATGGGCGGTGAGAACCCTGGAGGGAAGGCCGGTCGGGGATCCGAGAACAAAATACCCTTCATCGCGGCGGTCCAGCTAAACGAAGCAGGTGGGCCGGTTTACGTGAAAATCGACCCGGTCAAGACCTTTAGCAACGAACAGGCCCTGGCTTGGGCCAAAAGAACGCTTGTTCCTGGAACCAGAGTGGTTTCGGACGGTTTAGCCTGTTTTTGCGCCGTGACCGAGGCGGGGTGTGTCCATGAGCCGCACGTTGTCGGTACAAAGCAGAAAAGCACCAGCATGGAGTGCTTTCTGTGGATCAACACCGTCCTTGGCAACTTAAAGACTTCCATATCAGGCACTTATCACGCCGTAGACCTCCAAAGGAATGCCTACCGCTACTTCGCCGAGTTCACTTACCTCTTCAACCGGAGGTTCAACCTCTCGGAGATCATGCCCCGCCTAATCAGGGGCTGCGCAATAACGGGAAGCCGTAAAGTGGCTAATTTACGGCCAGCTGTGGATTCGTGGTAATCAGGTAGCGCAATGCATTGGCGGCGCCCGCGATATCAGGTGCCTTGTTACAGACATCTCGTATCTCGATCCGCAGGAAGGGATCCGTTTCAGAGGGAAGACCATCCCTGAGACTTTCGAGGCCCTCCCCAAGGCCGCCGGCTCCGAATACCCCACGGTGGAATCGTTCTGGTATTTCCTGCTCACCGGGGAGGTCCCGACCCCCGAGCAGGTGCAGGACGTCGAGACCGAGTTCAAGACGCGCCAGCAGGTTCCGGAGTACGTGTTCCAGGCCCTACGCGCGCTCCCGCTGGACAGCCACCCGATGGTGATGCTCTCCTCCGGCATCCTTGCCATGCAAAGGGACTCCAAGTTCGCGGCCGTTTACAGCAGCGGCAAGTTCAACAAGATGACAGCCTGGGAGCATGTCTACGAGGACGCAAGCGACATAGTCGCCCGCATCCCGGTCCTGGCAGCCTTCATTTACAATCTCAAGTACCGGGGCGACAAGCAGATCCCCATCGATCCGAAACTTGACCTGGGTGCAAACTTCGCTCACATGATCGGCCAAAGCGAGCAGTACAAGGACGTGGCGCGCATGTACTTCATCCTCCACTCCGACCACGAATCGGGCAACGTCTCGGCACACACGACCCACCTGGTCCACTCTGCCCTTTCCGACCCCTATTACGCCTATGCCGCTGGCCTCAACGGGCTTGCGGGACCACTTCATGGCCTGGCCAACCAGGAGGTGCTGGGATGGATCCTGGAATTCCAGAAGAAGCTAAACGGTGCTGAACCTACCAAGGAGAACGTGACAGCAGCCTTGTGGGAGACGCTCAATGCGGGGCAGGTGGTGCCGGGCTACGGGCACGCAGTCCTCAGAAAGACAGACCCGCGCTACATGGCCCAGCGCGAGTTCTGTTTGAAAACAGAAGGTCTCAAGGATGACAAGCTCTTCAAGCTAGTCTCCATGATCTTCGAAACCGCCCCGGGCGTTTTAACCGAACATGGCAAGACGAAGAACCCGTGGCCCAACGTTGACGCGCAATCCGGCGTCATCCAGTGGTACTACGGCCTGAAGGAATGGGATTTCTACACCGTGCTCTTCGGGGTCGGACGTGCCTTGGGGTGCATGGCGAACATAACCTGGGACCGCGGCCTCGGCTATGCCATCGAGAGACCCAAATCGGTCACCACTGAGATGCTGGAGACCTGGGCCGCCGCCGGAGGGCGTGACACCAACACGACTGCAGCCCCCCATCCGCCAACGCCCAAAGCGTAAAGTAGTCTGGCAACCAAAGAGGGGCCGCCTGTGGCGCTGGAAGTTTCTCCACCTAGCGCCGAGGCTGGCCCCTGTTGTGTTCACTTCCTATTCGGGCTCTCCTTTTCATCCGTAATGCAGGACGGGGCAGGTCATTAGATGGATACAGTCAAGCGTCAGCAGTCGGTAGGAGAAGAAATCGCCAACAGCATCAGCCATGCTGTTGGGTTGATCGCAGCCATTGCCGCGACTCCGCCTCTTCTATCCAGGGCGTTCAGCCTTGGACAGAAAGGATATGCCGTCGGTACGGCGATATATGCCGCAACCATGGTGCTGCTTTATTTTGCCTCCTCTGTCTACCACGCCATGCCGCAGGGGAAACTGAAGGAGTTGTTCAAGACCATAGAGCACTCCGCCATATATCTCCTGATAGCGGGTACCTACACGCCGTTTTCCCTTGGTGCGCTGCGCGGCCCCTGGGGATGGACCCTCCTGTCGCTGGTCTGGACCTTCGCCCTGGTTGGAGTGGTGTGGAAGTTCTGCCAAAAGATGCCGCGGCCGATAGCGTCCACCATCCTCTACCTGGCCATGGGTTGGCTCATCATCGTGGCGGCGAAACCGTTGCTAAGCCGCGTGCCGCTGGCCGGCCTCCTGTGGATAGCCGCCGGCGGCGCGGCATACACGCTGGGCGTCGTTTTCTTCGCCTACGATTCCCGCCTGCGTTTCGGCCACTTCATCTGGCACCTGTTCGTGATGGCCGGGACCGCCTGCCACTTCTGCGCCATAGCCTGGTACGCCTTGTGACCTCCGCGTTCGCCATACCGGCTATCCCTTCCCCCATAAGGCCGCGTCCATGAACTGTCGCCGCAGGCGCTCTTCAGGGTTCTGTTCGTAGAACTCCTCCTCGCTGAAGGAGAAACGGTATTCCGCCAGGTATTCCTGCAGCACCTTGTTTGCAGCGTTTACCTTCCGGATCATTTCGGGATCACCACCTGAGCCATCGGCATCGGGGTGATGCCGTTTTACCAGTTCCCGATGCCGGGCCTTGATTTCCGTGAGGCTCGCCCGTCCACCGAGCCCTAATACCCTCAACGCTTCCTGCAGGTCGGCGTAGGTCATCACATTCCTCGACTCGCGCTCAAGTTGTCCTCAACTCCAGTCAACGTAGAAGTACACCAAGGGGGACATAGCTTTACTCAAGCGTCTTCACATCTACGACGTAGTACTCTGATTCTCCGAAACAGGTGGTGGGAACGCCCTTATGTTGCTCGTAGGTAAGAGATACCTTTTTTCCGAGCGACGCATTGATTTTTGCCACCACTGCATCGTCACGCACGGAGAACGGGAACCTTTCCGGAATCGACCCGGGGACCGGCAACATCTGCAGTTCACCTTCCCACGTCTTGCAGACCCACCCTTTCTCGGAAAATTTCTGGACGTACCCGACCCTGTCCCCCTTAGAGAAGCTGAAGTGTAGCGCCGCATAAACATACGCAACGAAAAGAAGAAGGACTGCGATTATCAGTCCCGCAACTACCTTAATGGCTTTACTTCCGATTTCAGCAGCAGTCACTTTTCCCTCCACCTTTTCAGACTGATGAATTTTAAATCTGATAGAGGATCACTCCTATCCCCTGCAAGTACAATGTTACCAGATGAGAAAGATTCATTTACGGTTGTTTGGAAAATAGATGCTCTGAGCGAAAAAATTCCAGTCAAATGAAAACCATTCCTTAAGCGTGCGGTTTTATGTTTGCCGGCCGCCATCTTCTGCTTGCTGCAAAAAACCTTCATCCTGCATAGCCTGTGCGGTCTTCAGAATAGGTAGCGGTGCCGGGGAGAGGGGACACGCAAAGAGGGCACCCGTTGCCGGGTGCCCTCTTTTATCACCTTTATGTCGACTTGCCTTAGAAGAGAACTGCCTTCTGTGCCAGCTCGAGGACGGTGCCCGGAACTACGCCGAGTGCCAGGGTAGCGCCTACTGCCACGAGAAGGCAGAGGGCGATCGCCGGGGTGACGCCTGCCCAGTCGAACTCTTCGGTCGGGTCCTTCATGTACATGAACACCATCACGCGCAGGTAGTAGTACATGGAGGCGGCGGAGTTCAGCACGCCGATGATGGCCAGCCAGATGTAGCCGGACTTGACGGCGGCGGAGAAGAGGTAGAACTTCCCGATGAACCCAGCGGTCGGCGGAATGCCGGCCAGAGAGAAGAGGAAGATGGAAAAGATGGCTGCCAGAAGCGGCTTCTTGTGGGCGAAGCCTGCCAGATCCTGAACGTTGCCGTTGGACTCGCCCTTCTTGCCGATCAGGACCAGGACGGCGAAAGCGCCGATGTTCATGAACGCGTAGGAGAGCATGTAGAAGAGGATGCCTGCAGCGCCCTCCGCGTTGGTGGCGGTGAAACCGACCAGTGCGTAGCCTGCGTGGGCGATGGAGGAGTAAGCCAGCATTCTCTTCACGTTGTCCTGGGACAGCGCGATGATGTTACCCACGGTCATGGTGAGGACGGCAAGGATCCAGAGAAGCTGGCCCCACTCTGCTTTAAGCATCGGGAAGGCGAAGATCATCACCCTGATGAAGGCGGCAAAGCCGGCAGCTTTCGGGCCCGCGGACATGAACGCGGTGACCGGGGTCGGAGCGCCCTGGTAGACGTCCGGGGTCCACATGTGGAACGGCGCAGCGGCGATCTTGAAGCAGAAGCCAGTGGAGATGAGCAGCATGCCGACCACGAAGAGCGGGTTGGTTGCCACACTCGGGTTGCCCATGACGAAGGCTGAAATGGCCTGGATCTTGGTGCTCCCGGTGGCGCCGTAGGTGAGCGCCATGCCGTAGAGCAGGAAGCCGGTGGAGAAGGCGCCCAAGAGGAAGTACTTGAGGCCTGCCTCGTTCGACTTCACGCTGGCGCGGTTGAAGCCGGCCAAGACGTACAGGCATATGGAGAGGAGCTCAAGACCGAGGAAGATCACCATCATGTCGGTCCCGGCTGCCATCAGCATCATACCGACGGTAGCAAAAAGGATCAGGGGGTAGAGTTCGCCCTGGTTGCACTCTTCCTGGGCCATGTACTTGTCCGAGATCAGGACGGCAAGACCGGCGGAAACCAGGAAGATGATCTTGAAGAAGGTGGCGAAGTTGTCCTGCACCACGGCGCCGTTGAACGCTGATACCGACGGCCCCCACCCGTTGACCACGCTTGCCGCGGTAACTGCGAGGCCGATGATGCTCAAGTAACCAAGGTAGGCCTTGTTGTTGCCCGGCACGAAGACGTTGACGAGCAGCAGTACCATGGCGATGCATGAGAGTAGGATCTCAGGCATGACCACTGCCAGGTTTATGGCCGGCATAGCAATTGTTTCCATCTATAATCCTCCGTCAGCTAGTTCTAAGCGGTCTATTTTACTTCTTGGGTTGCGGGGAGAGCCGGATGCCCTTCGGGAAGGCCCGGAACTGCTACGTGCCCTGCCGGAAGCTGCGGCGCGGCCGGTGCTGCTGCTTGTGCCACCTGCTTCTGTACCTTGGTCTGAGCAATCAGTCTGTCGATCGACGGGGCCATGGAGTCGATGATCGGACGCGGGTAAACGCCCAGGAAGAAGATGAGGAACAGAAGCGGAAGCATGATGGCCACTTCCCTTGCGTTCAGGTCCTTCAGAGTCTGGTTTTTCGGGTTCTTCAGCTCGCCGAACATGACCCTCTGGAACATCCAGAGCATGTAGACGGCGGAGAGGATGACGCCGGAGGTGGCGATGACCGCGTACCAGCGGAGTTCGCTCTCGAAGGAGCCCAGCAGCACCAGGAACTCGCCAACGAAGCCGTTGGTCCCCGGCAGGCCGATGGAGGAGAAGGTGACGATCATGAACATGGTGGCGAAAACCGGCATCTGCTTGGCGAGGCCGCCGAAGTCGGAGATCTGACGAGTGTGACGGCGCTCGTAGATGAATCCGACGATAAGGAACAACGCGCCGGTGGAAACGCCGTGGTTGAGCATCTGCAGCATGCCGCCGGTGATCCCCTGGGTGTTGAGCGCGTAGAGGCCGAGCATGACGAAGCCAAGGTGCGCAACGGAAGAGTAGGCAACCAGTTTCTTGACGTCCTGCTGCACCATGGCGACCAGCGAAGCGTAGATGATGCCGATCACGGACAGGGTTGCGATGAGCGGGGTGAACTGCGCGCTTGCTTCCGGGAAGAGCGGCATGGCGAAGCGGACATAACCGTAGGTGCCGCATTTCAGCATGACGGCGGCCAGGATGACGGAACCAGCGGTAGGCGCCTCGGTATGTGCGTCAGGCAACCAGGTGTGCAGCGGGAACATCGGAACCTTGATGGCGAAGGCCAGTGCGAAGGCCAGGAACATCCACATCTGGGTGGTCGGGTCGAGGTTCAGTTCATAGAAGCGAATGACGCTGAAGTCGCCGCCGCCCGCCTTGAAGTAAAGGGCCATCAATGCGACCAGCATGAGAAGTGAGCCGACCGCGGTGTAGATGAAGAATTTGACTGCAGCGTAAATCCTGTTCTTGCCGCCCCAGATACCGATCATGAAGTACATCGGGATCAGCATCACTTCCCAGTAGATGTAGAAGAGGAAGAGGTCGAGCGAGATAAAGGTTCCGATCATGCCGACTTCAAGGAGCAGCAGGCAGATCATGTACTCCTTCACCTTCTCTTCTACCGCCGTGTAGGTGGAGAGGATGGCGAGCGGCATGATGAAGGTGGTGAGGATGACGAGCCAGAGGCTGATGCCGTCGATGCCCAGATGGTAGCTCATCTGGAAGGGGCCGGCTGCGATCCAGGGCACATTCTCGATGAACTGGAAGCCGCCGATGTCGGTCCCGGGCGCGTTGTACCCCGTGATCAGAGGCAGCGAGAGGACGAACGTCACCACCGTCACCGCCATGGTAACGGTACGGAGCACTCCGTGGCTGTTCTTGTTCACAAAGAGGAGGAGAATCGCCCCGATCAGCGGTGTGAAGGTTAATATGCTCAGTAACGGTAGCTGGTTCATTTACTCTGCTCCTTTTACTTACAGGTCAAAATTATCTTAAGTCTGAATCTTAGCGGAAGAGATACACGCCGACGATGACCACCACGCCGATCACCATGGAGAAGGCGTAGTTGTGAACGAAGCCGGTCTGCACGTAGCGCAGGATGCCGCTGAAGCCGCGGACGACCGCCGCAACCCCGTTCACCATGCCGTCGACGACCACCACGTCGAACCCTTTCCAGAGGAAGTTGCCCAGGGCCTTGCAGGGGTTGACGAAGGCGAAGTCGTAGATTTCGTCGATGTACCACTTGTTGTACACGGCGCGGTGCAGTACCGGGAAGGTCGCCACGAACTTCTCGGGGACGCTCGGAGCGACCAGGTAGAGGCCTGCGGCCAGGCCGATGCCGGCGCAGGCGATAACCACGGAAGTGCCCATCAGGCCCCACTCGACAGCGTGGCTCGGATGCACGCCGTGAGCGTGCTGTGCGACGTATGCGTTGGAGTAGGCGAAGACCGGCTCCAGGTAGTGTTCGAAGTAGTTCGGGAAACCGCCCAGCACATCGCCGAGAATCTTGGGCACGCCGATCCAGCCGCCGACCACGGAAAGGAAGGCAAGGCAGACGAGCGGCACGGTGATGACCCAGGGGGACTCGTGCAGGTGGTGGAAGGCCTTCTCGGAGAGACGGGTCTGGCCGAAGAAGGTCATGAACACCAGGCGGAACATGTAGAAGGCGGTGAGACCTGCGGCGACTGCGCCGCAACCCCACAGCACCAGGTTGGCGCTGCCGTGGTGCGGGTTGGCGAATGCCTGCCAGAGGATCTCGTCCTTGGAGAAGAAGCCGGCGAAGCCCGGGATACCTGCGATGGCGATGGTGGCCAGCAGGAAGGTCAGGAAGGTGATGGGCATCTTGGACTTAAGCCCGCCCATGTTCCTCATGTCCTGCGGGTCGGCGTCGGAGTGCTCGTGGTGCAGCGCGTGGTGCATGGCGTGGATGACGGAACCGGAACCGAGGAACAGGCAGGCCTTGAAGAAGGCGTGGGTCATCAGGTGGAACACGCCGGCGCCGAAAGCGCCGACACCCATGGCCAGGAACATGTAACCAAGCTGGGAAACGGTGGAGTAAGCCAGGACGCGCTTGATGTCGTTTTGCGCGGTGCCGATGGTCGCCGCGAAGAGGGCGGTGGCGGCGCCGACGCAGGCGATGACGAGCAGCGCGGTCGGGCTCTTGATGTAGATGAAGTTCATGCGGGCGATCATGTACACGCCGGCGGTGACCATGGTGGCCGCGTGGATGAGGGCGGAAACCGGGGTCGGGCCTTCCATCGCGTCCGGGAGCCAGGTGTACAGCGGGATCTGCGCCGACTTACCGGTTGCGCCCAGGAAGAAGCAGAGGCAGACGGTGGTCACCACGGCGCCCGGGACCAGGAGGTCGGCGTTCTTGGCGAGCTCGACGAAGTTGATGGTCCAGACGTTGTGGTTGGAACCCAGGTACCAGAAGAGGGTGAAGACGCCGAGGAGGAAACCGAAGTCGCCGATCCTGTTCATCACGAACGCCTTCTTGCCCGCGTCGCCGGCCGACTTCTTATGGAAGTAGTAGCCGATCAACAGGTAGGAGCAAAGACCCACGCCCTCCCAGCCGATGAACATGAGGAGCAGGTTGTTGCCCGACACCAGGCAGAGCATGGAGAAGGTGAAGAGGTTCAGGTAGCAGAAATAGCGGTAAAACCCTTCTTCGCCGTGCATGTAGCCGATGGAATAGAGGTGGATCAGGAAGCCGATCCCCGTTACGATCATCAGCATGGTTGCGGAGAGCGGATCGATCAGGAAGCCGATGTCGGCTTTGAGGTTGCCTGACTCGATCCAGGTGAAGATGGTCTTCTGGAACACCCTCTCCTCACCCGGGAGACTCAGGAGCTGGAAGAGGATTCCGCAGGCGACCAGGAAGGAGCAGAAGACTGCCCCGGCTGCGATCCCACCGATGACCGTTTCGTTTTTAATCTTCTTGCCGAGTAGGCCGTTGATGACCGAGCCGATGAGAGGGCACAGTGGGATCAACCATACTAAATCAAACATCCCTGACTCCTTTATATCTGTAGTTCTTGAATTTCTTCAGCGGAGCGGCTCAGGAGCCGCGATCAAATTACGTCTGCAACCAATCGCGGCGGGAACGCCGCTCCTGCAACATTAGGCAGCTTGCGCCTTAGAGCTTCATCAGGTTGACGTCTTCGACGTCGATCGACTCGCGGTTCTTGAAGAAGGCGATCATGAGGGCGAGGCCTATGGCTGCCTCGGCGGCGGCTACGGTCATGACGAAGAAGACGAAGACCTGGCCGTCGATGTTCCCCAGGTGCCTGGAGAAGGCGATGAAGGTGAGGTTCACCGCGTTCAGCATCATCTCGATGCACATGAAGATGACGATGGCGTTTCTCCTCGTCAGGACGCCGATGGTCCCGATGGAGAAGAGAATGGCCGAGAGTATCAGGTAGTTTTCGATCGCTAGCATGTCAGTACCCCTTCTGTAGCGTTAAATTTTCTTTTTAGCCAGGATCACTGCGCCGACGATCGCAGCCAGGAGCAGTACCGAGGTGATCTCGAACGGGAGCAGGAAGTCGGTGAAAAGCGCCTTGCCGATCAGCTCCACGTGTCCGACGCTGATGATCTGCGCCTTGTCCATGGTGCCGGTCGCGCCGGTCATGGAACCCTTCGAGAGGAACCAGACGGTCTGGAACAGCGCGAACAGTCCCAAGACGCTACCCGCCAGCACCGCGTGGCTGCCGCGCTTGCCGCTCTCCGCCCTTACGTTAAGGAGCATGATGACGAAGATGATCAGAACCATGATGGCCCCGGCGTACACGATCACCTGGGTGGCCGCCATGAAGGGGGCATCCAGCATGACGTAAAAGGTCGCCAGGCAGAAGAAGGTCATCACCAGCGAAAGTGCGCTGTTGATCGGGTTTTTGCAGGTGACCACCAGGATGCTGGAAATAACGGCCACCGCAGCCACGACGAGAAAGAAGATCGATTCCATTGCTGCTCCTTTATTTCTTTTCTAAGAGTCTCTCTTTGGTAAAGGTGAAGTCGGCGCGCGAATAGTTGGCGAGCTCGAACTGTTCCGTCATACGGATGGCGTCCACGGGGCACGCCTCCACACAGTAGCCGCAGAAGATGCAGCGCAGCATATCGATCTCGTATTTGGCCGCATACTTGTCGTGATTCTGGTCCTCGCCCGCTTCGACCGTGATGCACTTGGCCGGGCAGACCGTGGGGCAGAGATAGCAGGCAACGCATTTCGCCTTGTCGTGGGATACGTTCAGCGCATGCAGCCCGCGGAAGGTGTTGGCGATCTGCGGCCGCTCGGTCGGGTACTGCAGGGTGACCGGCTTTTTGAACATATGTGATAAAGTAATCTGAAGACCTTTAATGAGCGGCATTATCATTTGCAGCACCTCGCCTTGTAGTGTGTTTCTAGAAGAGACTACTTGTTGAAGACCATGACCCAGACGCCGGTGGCGACCACGTTAAGCAGGGTCAGCGGCAGGAACACCTTCCAGCCCAGACGCATCAGCTGGTCGTAACGGTAACGCGGGTAGGTCGCCCTGATCCACATGCAGCAGAAGATCAGGAAGTACACCTTGGCCACGAACCAGAACCAGCCGGGGAGGAACGCGGGGCCGTGCCAGCCCCCCAGGAACAGGGTGGTGGTGACCGCGCAGACGGTGATCATGTTGGCGTACTCAGCCATGAAGAACATCGCGTATTTCATGGAGGAGTACTCGGTGATGAAGCCGGACACGAGCTCCGTCTCCGCCTCAGGAAGGTCGAACGGAGTCCTGTTGATCTCGGCCAGCGAGCAGATGAAGAAGATCACGAAGGCGAGCGGCTGCTTGAAGACGTACCAGGCACCGTTGGCCTGGTCGGCAACGATCTTGTGCAGCGACAGCGACTCGGAAAGCATGAAGACCGCGATGATGGCGAGGCCGGCAGAGAGCTCGTAGGAGATCATCTGCGCCGCGGAACGAAGGCCGCCCAGAAGCGAGTACTTGGAGTTGGAGGACCAACCTGCGAGCACCACCCCGTAGACCCCGAGGCTCGCCATGGCCAGGATGTAGAGGACGCCGACGTTGACGTCGAAGACCTGCTGACCTGCCTGGTCGTAGAAGGCGGCGATCTGCAGCGGGATCGTGTAGCCGGCGATGGTCACCGGGGCGCCAAAGGGGATGACGGCGAAGGATATGAACGCCGGGATCAAGGCGACCAAGGGAGCGATCAGGAAGGCGAACTTGCTTGCCTGAGTCGGTACGATCTCCTCCTTGAAGAACAGCTTGACGCCGTCCGCGATCGGCTGCAGCAGGCCGTGCCAGCCGGTCCTCATGGGACCCAGGCGCACCTGCATATGCCCGATTATCTTGCGCTCCGCGTAGGTGGCGTAGGCCACGGTCAGGAGCACGAAGACAAAGGCTACGAGCACTTTGGCAACCATGGCTATGTAGTACGCGACCGGCAGTCCTAAGATTAGCGTATCCATCTGATAGTCTTCCCCTCTGTTATGAATTTTGAGCTGTTAGCCGATGTATCTAAAGGGTCTCAGTTTCCGCTCCCCTTTGCTCATGGGGGGTGGAATCCCCCTCTAAGAGAGGGGGAACTAAGTTGTTGGCTGTGTGATTACTTCTTGGCTACCGTGACGTAGGTGACCGCGGCGCCGTCGGTGATGCTGTTGACGCTCCCCTCGCCGAAGTGGTAGGGGGCGAACACGCTACCCTGCGGTACGCGCTTTCCTACTTTCGCCGCCACCTGCACGCTGCCGGTTGCGGAGGTCACGGTGACCATGTCGCCTTCGGCGATCTTCAGGCTCGCCGCGTCGGCCGCCGAGAGTTCGGCGTAAGCGGTGGGGCAGACGTACATCGGGCCCTCGCCGAAGCGGGACATGGTGCCGCAGTGGTACAGCGCGCTGCCGGTTAAAAGTGCAAGCTTGCCGGCTACCGGAGCGACCGCCCTGGCAGCGGCCGGGACCAGCTTGGCGGAGACCGCCACCGGAAGCACCACGCCCTCGTCGCCGAGTTTGCCCTGGGTCAGACCCTGGTAAGCGGGGACGGTGGAGGCGATCTCGGTGAAGATCTCTGCCTGGTTGTTGTAGCGCGCACCGCCGATGGCAGCGGAGAGCGTGTTGAGGATCTCGAAGTCGCTCTTGGCAAGACCAACCGCCGGCACCGCTTTCCTCACCATCTGGACCCTGCGGCCCAGCGAGGTGAAGGTACCGCTCTTCTCGGCGAAGGAGCAGGCCGGAAGCACCACGTCTGCCAGCTGCGCGGTCTCGGTCAGGAAGAGGTCGGCGACTACCATGAACTCGACGTTCTCAAGGGCCTTCTCGACCTTCTGGCGGTTCGGGTAGGAAACTACCGGGTTCTCGCCGGCAACGAAAAGGGTCTTGATGTTGCCGTTGCCGCAACCCTCGATGATGGCGGAAGCGGAAAGGCCGGTCGATTTCGGGTAGATGCCGAGGTCGGCAGCACCCTGGCTGTTGTTCTTCTCGCCCATGATCAGGAGGCCGCACCCTTCCTTGCCGATCTTGCCGGTGAGGATGGCGAGGTTCGCCGCCGCGTTGGCGAGAGCCGCGTCGTGGCCCGGGTAGCCGAGGCCGATCGGGAGGAGGATCAGCGCCTTCTCGGCGGCTGCGTAATCCTTGGCGAGGGCCGCGATCTCCTCTGCGGTGACGCCTGCCTTCTCCGCGGTCGCGTCGGCGACGGCGGCCTTCAGCTCGGCCAGGCCCGCAACGCCTTCAGCGGCGAGGCCCTGGTCGATGATCGACTTGCAAAGGGCGTTGAAGAGAGCCACTTCGCTGCCGGGGGTGTGGACCGTGGTCTTGGCGCCCGGGAGGCGGGTGAGCTTACCTTTCTTGTCGGAAACGATGCGCAGGTCGATACCCTTGCGCTTGACACCCAGGTTGATCTCGAAACCAATTACCGGGTGGGTCTCGTAGGCGTCGCTCTTGACCACGAGGAGCAGGTTCGACTTCTGGATGTCGGCGATCTCGGAGGGAGATGCGGCGACGCCGAAGCTGGCCTTGGCGCCCTTGGTGAGGGCCGCGTGGGCGTAGCCTGCGGAGTGGTCGATGTTGTCGGTGCCGATGGTGCCGCGGAAGAGCTTCTCAAAGAGGAAGAGCTCTTCGTTGGTGAGCCTCGGGGTCGCCAGGGCCGCTACCGAAGCAGGGTCGCTCTTGCCGGCGGAAAGGCGGGAGGTAACCACTTCGAGCGCCTCTTCCCAGCTTGCTTCCTGAAGCTTGCCGTTTTTCTTGACCAGCGGAGTGGTCAGGCGCTTGGCGGAGTTCACGAACTGGTAGCCGAAGCGGCCGCGGGTGCAGAGCTGACCGTTGTGGAAGCCCTGGTTCTCGTCGTAGACGGTGGTGAGCACCTTGCCGTCCTTGGCCCCGAGCGTCAGCTGGCAACCGGTGCCGCAGTAGGAGCATACCGACTTGGTCTTCTGCAGTGCCCACCAGCGCGCCTTGAACTTGAAGGGGCGGGAGTTGAGCGCGCCCACCGGACAGACCGAGACGCAGGAGCCGCAGAACTCGCAGTTGAGCGGTCCGTCGAACTCGGTACCCATCTTCGCCTCGATGCCGCGGTTGATGAAGGTGTAGGCGCCGTAGGAAACGATCTCGTCGCAGATCCTAGCGCACTTGCCGCAGTGGATACAGCGGTTCATGTCGCGCTCGATGAGCGGGTTGTCGTAGTCGATCTCGTGGTTGAACTTCTCGTCCACGAAACGGTTGGTATTCACCTTGTACTCGAAGGTGAGGTTCTGCAGGTCGCAGTCCCCTGCGGCGTCGCAGACCGGGCAGTCGATCGGGTGCTTGAGTAGCAGGAGCTCGAGCACGAGCTTCCTGGCCTTCACGATCTCGTCGGTCGTGGTCTGGACGATCATACCCTCGGTGACCGGGGTGGTGCAGGCGGGGATGAGACGTCCCTTCATCTGCTCGACCTCGACCAGGCACATGCGGCAGCCGCCGAACGGGTGCAGCTTCTTGTCATGGCAAAGGATCGGTATCTTGATGCCACATGCCTTGGCGGCGTCGTAAATGGTGGCGTCCTTTTCTACCGCAACCTGTGTTCCGTTTATCGTAAGATTTACCATCTCGACCTCTGTCTCCGTGAAATCGGTTCAACGTTCAATGTTCAACGCTAGATTCGGCTCGTTCCGGGTTCGACCTCGAAGTCGAACCCGGAACGTTGAACCGTTTTATTCAATGGCCATGAAGCGGCAGGCGTCGTAGCAGGACTTGCACTTGGTGCAGTTCTCCTTGACCAGTTCAGCCACCTGTCCCTTCTCCCACTTGATGGCGTTGGACGGGCAGGCCCTGAGGCAGGCGCCGCACTTAACGCATTTCTCGGGAACCACCTGCCAGAGCAGGAGCTCCTTGCAGGAGTTGGAGGGGCAGCGCTTGTCGATGATGTGTGCCTCGTACTCGTTCCTGAAGTACTTGACGGTGGAGAGGATCGGGTTCGGAGCCGTCTGCCCCAGACCGCAGAGCGACGCCTTCTTGATGGTCGCCCCCATCTCCAGCAGGGTGTCGATGTCGCTCATCTCGCCGCGGCCTTCGGTGATCCGCTCCAGGATGTCGAGCATCGCCTTCAGGCCGATACGGCAGGGTACGCACTTGCCGCAGGACTCCATCTTGGTGAAGGACAGGAAGAAGCGGGCCACGTCAACCATGCAGGTGGTCTCGTCCATGACGACCAGACCGCCGGAGCCCATCATGGCGCCCGCCTTGATCAGCGAGTCGTAGTCGACCGGGGTGTCGAGCACCTCGGCCGGAATGCAACCGCCGGAGGGGCCGCCCGCCTGGACCGCCTTGAACTTGCGGTTGTTGGCGATGCCGCCGCAGACCTTGTAGATAACGTCCCTGACCGACATGCCGGCCGGAACCTCGACGAGGCCTGTGTGCTTAACCTTGCCGGTGACCGCGAAGATCTTGGTCCCCTTGGTGGTGTCGGTGCCCAGAGACGCGTACCAGTCGGAGCCCTTGTTGATGATGTGGCGCACGTTGGCGAAGGTCTCGACGTTGTTGATGTTGGTCGGGAAGCCCCAGAGGCCCTTGACCGCCGGGAACGGCGGACGGGGACGCGGCATGCCGCGTTCGCCCTCGATGGAGGCCATGAGCGCCGTTTCCTCGCCGCAGACGAATGCGCCGGCGCCCTTCTTGATCCTCATGTCGAAGTCGAAGCCCCACCCCTGGATGTTCTTGCCCAGGTACCCCTTCTCGTAACAGGTGTCGAGCGCCTTCTGGAGACGGTCGATGGCCAGCGGATACTCGGCGCGGACATAGACGTAGCCGGCGTCGCAGCCGATGGCGTAGGCGGCGATCATCATCCCCTCGATGATGCAGTACGGGTCACCTTCGAGGATGGAGCGGTCCATGAACGCGCCCGGGTCACCCTCGTCTGCGTTGCAGATCAGGTACTTGTGGTTCCCCGGAGAAGCGGCGCAGAAGGACCACTTCATGCCGGTGGGGAAACCACCGCCCCCGCGGCCACGAAGACCGGACTTCTTGACCTCGTCGATGACCTCGGCGGGCTTCATTTCCTTGACGCACTTTTCGATGGCCTTGAAGCCGTCTTCCTCGATGTAGGCGGAAAGAACCTCGGGGTCGATCTGGCCGCAGCCGGTCATGACCACGCGCATCTGCTGGTCGACGAAGGTGTTGTAGTACTCCTTCGCCTTTTTCTTCTCGATGATCTCGTTGTTGACCACGTGCTGGTCGAGGATGGCCTCGACGTCCGCGGGCACGACGAAGTCGTAAGTGACCCTGCCCAGTTCAGGAGTGATGACGTCGACGAGGACGTCGTTGGCGCAGAGGCCGCGGCACCCAGTCTTAACGATGTCGCAACGCTTCCCTACCTGGGCCACGATACCCTTTTCAGCGATCAGCCTGGTGAACTCGGCCTCGACCTGCTTGGCGCCGGCAGAAATACCGCCGGTCCCCTGACAGATTAATATTTTTACTGCTGCGTTATCACTCATGACAAAAGGTCCCCTGCTCAAAAATTGACGTCGGCTACTTCATCGGCCTTTGGTTGTAGGTTTCCACGATCTCGTCCACCTTCTGCACCGTCATCTTGCCGTAGGTGTCATCATTAACCATCGCCAGGGGAGCCATGCCGCAGGCCCCAAGGCAAGCAACCTTTTCAAAGGTGTAGCGAAGATCCGGCGTGGTCTCGGCGTGCCCGATTCCCAGGCGGCCGAAGAACGTCTCCACGATGCGCTCCGCACCCTGCACGTGGCAGGCGGTACCGACGCAGACCCTGATGATGTAGCGGCCGCGGGGCTTCAGGTGGAACTGCGCGTAGAAGGTCAGCACGCCGTAAATCTGGCTCGGGTAGACGTTCAGCCTCTCAGCCACCAGGTCGATGGTCGGCTTGGGGACGTACCCGTAGGAATCCTGAATCCCCTGGAGCACCGGCATAAGGTTGCCCGGCAGAGTCAGGTATTTGTCAATGATATGATTGGCCTCGGCCAGATCGATTTCTTCGGCCGGAATTTCTTCGGCTGGAGCGTTAGACATTTACCCCATCTCCTTTAGTTATCGTTTGAACTACCGGTCTATTTCGCCAAGAACGATGTCGAGCGTTCCGATTACTGCCACGAGGTCCGCGATCATCGAGCCTTTGGCCATCTTCTCGATGGCGCCCAGGTTGACGAATGAGGGGGGACGCACCCTCATGCGGTACGGTTTCGAGCTGCCGTCGGAAACCATGTAGTAGCCGAGCTCCCCTTTCGGGTTCTCGACACCCTGGTAAACCTCCCCTTCGGGAACGGGGAAGCCTTCAGAAGCGATCTTGAAGTGGTGGATCAGCCCCTCGATGGAGTTGTACACGCTCTCCTTCGGCGGGTAGCAGACCTGGGGAGCATCGGCCAGGACGGGACCCGGCTTGAGGCGCTTCAGGGCCTGGTCGATGATCTTCACCGACTCGCGCATCTCTACCAGGCGCACCTTGTAGCGGTCGAAGGTGTCGCAGTTCTCGCCCACCGGCACCTTGAAGTCGTACTTTTCGTAACCGGAGTAGGGGATGTCGCGCCGCAGGTCGAAGTCGACGCCGGAACCCCTGAGCGCCGGACCGGAGATGCCGTAGTCGATGGCGTCCTCGGCCGAGATAACACCGTTGCCGATGGTCCTCTGCAGCCAGATGGTGTTCTTGGTGAGGAGCCCCTCGTAGGTGTCGAAGTGGCCCGGGAAGGTATCCAAGATCTCCTGCACCGCAGCCTCGAAGCCGGCCGGGAGGTCACGGGAGAGCCCGCCTACACGGAAGTAGTTGGAGGTCATCCTGGCGCCGGAGACCATCTCGTAGAGCTCCATGATCTTCTCGCGCTCGCGGAAGGCGTAGAGGAAGACGGTCATGGCGCCGATGTCGAGTGCGTGGCAGGCGATCCAGACCAGGTGGCTCTTCAGACGGGTCAGCTCCGCCATGATGACGCGGACGGTCTCGGCCCGCTCGGGAACCTCGATGCCGAGGAGTTTCTCCACCGCCAGCACGTAACCAAGGTTGTTGTGCATAGGAGCCAGGTAATCCATGCGGTCCGTAAGCGGCAGCGCCTGGTGGTAGGTGCGGTGCTCGGAGAGCTTCTCGATGCCCCGGTGCAGGTAACCGATGTGAGGAGTAATCTTCTGTATCACCTCGCCGTCCAGCTCTACTACGAGCCTCAAAACGCCGTGGGTACTGGGGTGCTGGGGCCCCATGTTCAGTGTCATTATTTCGCTAGCCATTGATCGCCTCTATTTTTTGGAGATGGAAATCGTCCTGGTTTGTGACTAAGACAGCCGCCCCTTGTACGGTTCGCGGTCCGGTCCCTGCAGCGGGTAGTCCTTCCTGAGGGGATGCCCCACCCAGTCGTCGGCCATCAGGATGCGCACCAGATTCGGGTGGTTCTTGAACTCGATGCCGAACAGGTCGTAGGCCTCGCGCTCCAGCCAGTCGGCGGAGTTCCAAAGTGCGGTTGCGGAGTCGATGGAGCACTCTGACTCGGTCACCGGCGCTTTCACCCTGATCCGGTCCTTGTTCTGGATCGACATCAGGTGGTAGACCACCATGAAACGCGGATCCTGGCCCAGGTAGTCGACGGCGGTGACGTCGGTCAGGAAGTTGTAGCGGAGATCGTCCCTGAGGCACTTGAGCACTTCGAGGATGTTCTCTTTCTTCACGGTGACCGTCACCTCGCCCCGATACTCCTTGCAGTCGAGGAGGGCATTTGCGAAACGCTCTTTCAGTTTCACTACAGCGCGATTATTTTCTGCCATGTCAGCCTTACCTTTCCCTTTGGTCGTTGTAGATTAAGCAGCCGGTTCGAGTCTTTCGCCCAGGCCGATGGAAGAACCGAAAGAGTTGCGCTCTTTGGCGATCTTATCCTGGAGCTTCATAAGGCCGTAGAGGAGGGCCTCCGGGCGCGGCGGGCAGCCAGGGATGTACACGTCGACCGGCAGCCCCTCGTCGATGCCCTGCACGACGGAGTAGGTGTCGAAGACACCGCCCGAACAGGCGCAGGCGCCCATGGCGACCACCCACTTCGGTTCCGGCATCTGCTCGTACACCGTCTTGATGACCGGAAGCATCTTTTTGGTGACCGTGCCGGCGATGATGATGCAGTCGGACTGGCGGGGTGAGGCGCGGAAGATGATGCCGAAGCGGTCCAAGTCATGCTTGGCCGCACCGGCCGCCATCATCTCAATCGCGCAGCAGGCAAGACCAAAGGTCATCGGCCAGATGGAGGACTTCCTGGCCCAGTTGACCAGGCTGTCGAGGGAAGTCGTGATGATGTTTTCGCCAAGCGGCTGATCTACTCCCATTCCAGTGCTCCTTTTTTCCAAACGTATACGTATCCTACGAAGAGGATGACTATGAAGACTCCCATCTCGATGAGGCCGAACATGCCGAGCCTCTTGAAGAGGACTGCCCAGGGGTACAGGAAGACCGCCTCGATGTCGAACAGGATGAAGAGCATCGCGATCAGGTAAAACTTGATCGAGAAACGCTCCCTTGCGCTGCCGACAGGCTCGCAACCGCACTCGTAAGGTGCAAGCTTCACAGTGGACGGCTTCTTCTGGCCGATGAGGCTGGAGAAGACCACCGAGCCCAGGCCGAACAACACCGCTATGACAACCAGCACCAAGATTGGCAGATAAGCACCAAGCATCCCTATCCTCCCGTACTCCTAAGGTTTGTTTTTTGTTGCATGCACGCGGAAAAGCCGTATACTGCACACTTCTTGAGCGTCAAACCCCAAACTTTTCGTAACTTGCGAAAGGATGCGGCGTCAAAAAGGTATACTGTATACAACATCGGGTCAGAAAATTATTTCATTTCACCCACTTTGTCAAGCACAAATTATCTTGAAATCTTTGCCTCATTCCGCAGAAACCGTATACTTTCCCGCGCACATCACTCATTAGCAGAGCCCCCCTTCCGCGCTAATCGGAAGCCTCCCTCCCAAAACTTTTTAATTTCTTGACAGATAAGCCGCACGCGTGCTACCAAACAGCCCATTATTTGTCAATTAACAGCGAGTTAGGAGAATCAGCCCATGCAAAACAGCCGCTCCACCAAACTCTTCCAGCAGGCGCTTCAGTCCATCCCCGGCGGCGTCAACAGCCCGGTACGCGCCTTCAGGTCCGTTGGCTCCGATCCGCTCTTCATCAAGAAGGCCCAAGGCCCCCGCATCTACGATGAAGACGGCAACGCCTTCATCGACTACGTCGGCTCCTGGGGTCCGATGATCCTCGGGCACTGCCACCCGCAGGTGGTCGCCGCGATCAAGGCCGCGGTCGACAACGGCGCCAGCTTCGGTGCACCGACCGAGCTGGAGATCACCCTGGCCGAAATGGTAATCGACGCGGTTCCCTCCATCGAGATGGTGCGCATGGTGAGCTCCGGCACCGAGGCGACCATGAGCGCCATCAGGCTCGCCCGCGGCTACACCGGCCGCGACAACATCCTCAAGTTCTCCGGCTGCTACCACGGCCACTCCGACTCGCTTCTGGTCAAAGCCGGATCCGGCGCCGCCACCTTCGGTGTGCCCGACTCCCCCGGCGTTCCCGCCGACCTCGCCAAGCACACCCTGACCGCGACCTACAACGACCTCGATTCGGTCCGGGCACTGGTGGCTGCGAACAAGGGGAGCATCGCCTGCATCATAGTGGAGCCGGTGGCGGGCAACATGGGGACGGTCCCCCCCAAGGAAGGGTTCCTTGAAGGGCTCAGGAGCATCTGCAGCGAGGAAGGGATCGTGCTGATCTTCGACGAGGTGATGTCCGGCTTCAGGGTGGCCTACGGCGGGGTTCAGGAACTCTACGGCGTCACTCCCGACATGACCACGCTGGGCAAGATCATCGGCGGCGGCCTGCCGGTGGGAGCGTTCGGCGGAAAAAAAGAGATCATGTCGCTTCTTTCGCCCGCAGGCGGAGTGTATCAGGCCGGGACCCTCTCCGGCAACCCCCTGGCCATGACCGCCGGCATAGAGACCTTGAAGCTCCTCAAGCAGCCCGGCTTCTACCAGAAGCTGGAAGAAAAGAGCGCCTTCGTGGCCGACGGGATCGCCAAGGCCGCCAAGGATGCGGGCTTCCCGATCTACTCCACCCGGGTGGGATCCATGTTCTGCGCCTTCTTCTCCAAGGATCCCGTCTACGACTGGGACAGCGCAGCCAAGTGCGACACCAAGGCCTTCGCCACCTACTTCAAGGCGATGCTGAACGAAGGGGTTTACCTGGCGCCGTCGCAGTTCGAAACCGCTTTCGTCGGCGCCTCCCACAGCACAGAAGACCTGGAGCAGACCATCGCTGCCGCGGCCAAGTGCTTCAAGGCGCTGTAGCTGGCGGCGGCATTAACCCTTGTTCAGGGGAAGATGGATCACGATCGTCCCTGCTTGCGCTAATGCACCCCTTGAAGTCTGAGATCATTTATTAATTAAGAAGGGCGCCCAGCTATGCTGTGGCGCCCTTTCTTGTTTCCTTCCTTTTGGCTCTTCTGGGAGCTCATACCGTCATGATGCGTTTCCTGAGCGACAGCATCTCGAAGCTCAACCCGGCTATCACCGCGACCCGCTGCAGCTCGAACGCCCCGCCGCCGAGCCTCCCCCCCTGGTCGCTGGCGCAGAGAAGGCCCTGCACCTGCCCTCCCAGCACGACTGGAACCAGTAACGCCGCTCCCGGGACCGTCCCCCCCATCGCCCTCAGCAGCAGACCGTCCCCTTCATCTGCCCCCAACTCCCCTAGATAGAGCCGCTTTTCCTCCACTACCCGTTTCAGCTCCCTTGTCTTGGCAACGGCAACGGCAAAAAACGGGAAGCCCTTGAGGTGCGCACCACGGTCCACCGCCTGGACCCCGTGGGCCGCCCCCCCTTTCAGGCGAAGAAAGGCCCCACGGTCAAATTCCCCCGCCAGGTAGGCCAGCAGCCCCTGCACCACGCCGGACTCGCCGGCCGCTTGCGCCAGCCGCTCAGACAGGTCCTTCAAGCTGACACGTTCCCAAGCATGGTCGACCGGCCCTCCATCCCAGGCGGGGTCGGCGCTCCCCCGCTCCGCAAGGTTGGCGGCGAAGCGGCTCCTGGCACCCCCTTCGACCGGGATGTAACGCATGGGGCGCTTCACCCCGAAGATCCGCTCCAGCGCGATGCTGAGCCTGAGTTCGGAACAGACCTTGGGCAGGACGACCATCCCGGTCATGAAGGCGATATCTTCCAGGGCCTTGAAATCGGATGGGTTCGTCATCACCACGGTGAGGCGCTTGCCGTCCAGAGCGAGGGGGAGCACGCGGTAGCGTTGCACCAGTTCCAGCGGGAACATCTTGACCAGCGCTTCCGGGATGGAGCTGAGCTCGGCAGGGTGTGCACAGGGGACTCCCAGCTGCACACTCAGTACGTGGGCCAACTCTTCCTCTTCTACAAGCCCCATCTCCACGAGGTTGGTACCGAGCCTCCCTCCGTATATGGATTGCGCGTTGAGAACCTGTTCCAACTGGTCTTCGGTCAGGGTCCCAACCTTCAACAGCATCTCGCCAAGCCGAGCGGACATGTGGCACCTCCTGGCAGGAGCAGACGGTTTAACTGAAATGAGGAAGGGGCAGCGGGTACGCCATATTAAATAATTTTCATATTTTACCCAGCCGAGTGGCAGGCGCAACCGCTGCAACTCCACCCGACCGTGCCTTGCCGCAGCTTCGGCTGCCGGCCGACAATCGATACAGCGGCAGTAAGCGGATGCTGCAAAGGCTTCGAGGCGTCCACCTGCAAAGCTGGTAAAATGAGCGGCAGCGCGCCGGGCGCCGATGAAAAAAGACGTGACACCGCGATAAATCATTATTTTAGTTGATTGGATAAACAGGAATTTATTGACATTGCCACCGCTACCGTGCTATTTAGCCTTGGTTTTCCTACCCGTAGTATGTATACGGGAAAGAGAGCGACCCACATGGATGAGGACAAGAAGGACCTGCTAAGAACGCTCGGGATGGTCTCCACGATGGGAATATCCTTCGCGGTTGCCATCGTCATAGGCGTGTTCGTCGGGCTGAAGCTGGATGAGTGGCTCGGAACCAAGCCCTGGTTTTTCTACATTTTCCTTTTCTTCGGCATTGCGGCAGGTTTCCGCAACATTTTCATACTAGCGGGAAAAGAACTGCGCGATGACCGGGACGAGACTAAACGAAAGTAACCTCTTCGCCTGGCTGGTCGGGGGAAGCCTCCTGGTGAGCGCCGTTGCTGGCGCCGTCTGCGCCCTCCTGGTCTCCGGCAAGTTCGGCGGCTCCCTTTTCATCGGGGGGGTCCTTGCCACCGCCAACTTTCTCTGGATGAGAAGGGGGGTGGAAGCGGCACTGCAGCTGCAACCCAGGAACGCCTCGCGCTTCGCCGTGCTGCGCTACCTGCTGAGACTCGCCGTCATGGCGGTCGTGCTCTATCTGCTGATCGTCCGGCTCGGGGTCGACATCTTCGGCCTTTTGCTAGGGCTGTCGGTCCTGGTCCTGAACATAACGGTATTTTCAATATATTTGTCCACCCGTAAAGGAGGCTAGCAGCAATGGTTCATCCGTACCTATTCCTCAATTTCTTCCGCGAACTGCTTCACCCCCTCGGTTTTTCCGAGGCTGGGGCTGACGCAGTCGTTTATACCTGGCTGATCATGATCGGCCTGGTTGTCCTTTCCATCGCTGCCACCAAAAGGCTGCAGGCCGTTCCTTCCGGTCTCCAGAACTTCATGGAGGTCATCGTAGGCGGCATCGAGAATATGCTGGTGGAGACCATGGGCGAGCACGGCAAGCCGTTCTTCCCGCTGGTCGCGACCCTGGCGCTCTTCATCCTGGTGTCGAACCTGATCGGTCTGATCCCGGGCTTCTTCCCGCCGACGGCCAACATCAACACCACCGCAGCCTGCGCAGTAGTCGTGTTCGTCACCACCCACATCGTCGGTGTCAAACACCACGGCGCCGGCTACATCAAGCACTTCCTGGGCCCCATCGCCTGGCTCGCACCGATGATGTTCTTCATCGAGGTGATCGGCCACCTGAGCCGCGTCATCTCCCTGACCCTGCGTCTCTTCGGCAACATGAACGGCCACGAGCTGGTCCTCATCATCTTCTTCGGCCTGGCACCGTTCCTGGTGCCGCTGCCGATGATGCTCATGGGCGTCTTGGTCTCCTTCATCCAGGCCTTCGTGTTCATGCTGCTGGCGATGATCTACATCCAGGGCTCGCTGGAGCACGCGCACTAGAAAAACAGATCAAGACTAAGATTGAGGTTAAGAAAAGCCTCTCCTTAGTCTTAATCTTTATCTTAATCTCGCATTTTAATTCCTATACTGTTTAGGAAAAATACGCAGCAAAGGAGAAACAAATGGAATTCTTTACTATGTGTGTACTCGCAGCAGGCATCGGCATGGCTCTCGGCACCCTCGGCACCGGCATCGGTCAGGGTCTCGCAGTTAAGAGCGCAGTTGAAGGCACCTCCCGTAACCCCGGCGCTTCCGGCAAGATCCTCACCACCATGATGATCGGTCTGGCGATGATCGAGTCCCTCGCTATCTACGCCCTGGTTGTCTGCCTCATCATCCTCTTCGCTAACCCCTACAAGGACATCGCCCTCGAACTGGCGAAATCCGTAGCGAAGTAATTTCTTCTCTGAAGAAGCAAAAAGGGCGTGCCGAAAGGCGCGCCCTTTTTTTGTTACCCCACCCTGACCTGTCCGACCTGTCCGCCCCTGCGCCTTGACTTTTTCCGACCCGTGTGGAATATTCCCACCCATGAAAATACTTGCCGACATGCACACCCACACCCTCGCATCAGGGCACGCCTACTCCACCATAAACGAACTTGCCCATGCCGCTGCTCAGGCAGGGTTACAGGGGCTGGCTCTCACCGACCACGGTCCTGGGCTACCTGGCGGCCCGCACCGTTTCCATTTCAACGCCCTGCGCTTCGTGCCGCAGAGGATCGGAGGGGTCCGCATCTTCCGTGGTGTCGAGGCCAACATCATGGACCCGCAGGGGACCCTCGACCTGGATCAGACCCTTCTGGAAGAACTGGATTTCGTCATGGCCGGGTTCCACGAGGACTGCGGCATCTGCGGGCAGGACATCGACCGCAACACCCGGACACTCCTCGCCGTTATGGAAAATCCGCGTGTCAAATGCATCTCCCATCCCGGCAACCCCGTCTTCCCCCTGCGCTACGAGGAGATTGTGATGGGTGCTCTTGCCACCGGCACCGCGCTGGAACTCAACAACTCATCACTGATGTCGGTTAGCCGCAAAGGAAGCGTGGGAAACTGCAGCGAGATCGCCAGGCTCTGCGCCCAGTTGGGGGCTCCCATCATGGTGGGGAGCGACGCTCACATCGCTCAAGGGGTCGGGGTCTTCGACGATGCGCTGAAACTGATCGCTGAGGCAGGGGTGTCCGAGGGGCAAATTATAAACGCGTCGTGGCAGAGACTTCTGGACTTTTTGGAGATAGAGGAATAGCGGAAAGAGGTAGCGCGCCCTCCCAAAGGAACGAGGCGACGAAAATTAAAAAGGCTTTCCGGTTGCTCCCCGGAAAGCATTTTTTGCTGTGATCTCCTGTACTTTTCATCCCTATGGACATTTGGAATCTTCGTCAGCGCCCCTTGCCCGACATGGAGGTCGCCAGGACGGCCAAGCCGGCGAAGAGAAGGGGGATGCCGCAAAGGGCAAGCGGGGTGAGCCGCTCGCCGAGGAACAGGATCCCCAGGAGGGCTGCCACCAGCGGCTCAGCCAGCGAAAGGGTCACAGCCGACGCCACCGGGACGCTGCGCAGCCCCCTGGCGAAGAGCCAGTACGAAAGCGCGGTGACCACGACGCCAAGGTAAAGCACCACCGCGATGCCGCTGGGCCGTGCCAGCCATTGCAGGTTCGATACGAAGAGAATCGGCGACAGCAGCAGCGCCCCGAGCGAGAAAACCACCGCCATCACGGCTTCAGAACTCCGCCCGGGGAGAAGCACCTTGATGGACATGGTGTAGCAGGCGTAGGAGAGACCCGCCCCCAAGGCGAGCAGTATGCCGACGACGTCGACGGCGATGGCTCCACCTCCCCCCACCAGCAGTCCGCAGCCCGCAAGCGCCAGAACGGTCGCCACCCCCCAGGCCCTGCCCGGCCTCTCGCCCCTGAAGATCAGTCCCAGCACCCCGGCTAGGACCGGGGAACTCCCGATTGCCACCAGCGTGCCGACTGCGACGCCGGTCCGGCTCACCGCGGTGAAGAAACTCAACTGGTACGCCGCGACAAAGGCGCCGGCAAGGAAGGTGGCGCGAAGCGGCCAGCGACCGGTGCCGAGCCCCCCCCTCAGGAAGGCGAGCAGCATCAAGGCCGCCCCTCCGACAAGAAGGCGCAGCGCTCCCAGGCTCCAAGGGCTGACCCCTGCGGGCGCCAAAGCCTGGGAAGTCCCTGAGGTTCCCCAAAGGACGCCGGCAGCCAAAACCAGCAGGGCACCGGCACGCACGCCCGTGGCTGTCGGCTCGGCCGCGGACTGCGCCACTGTTTCCGAATCTGATTCCATAATTCCCTTGATAACACCTGCCGCGGATGGAGCCCGAACCAAAGAAGGTTCTCAGCTGTTCTCAGATTCTCCGTGGCAAGTAGTCTCGGTTTAGCTGTGCTCGCGGGTAGCGTGGAAGGTGAGCTCCTTCCAGTTTTCCATCGTGTTGTCGAGACGCCACTGGCTCCCTGCCAGGTAGGCGAGGTTCCCCTCTCCGTCCTGGTAGAGGCTCATCGCCTCCTTCTTCTGGAACTCGTCGAGCTTCTTCCTGTCGCCGGTTACCCAGCGCGCCGTCACGTAGGAGACCGGCTCGTACACCGCCTTTACGCCGTACTCATGCTCGAGGCGGTGCATGACGACGTCGAACTGCAGCATCCCAACTGCTCCGACAATCCAGTCTGCGCCCATCAGGGGGCGGAACACCTGGGTGGTCCCCTCCTCCGCCAGCTGCACCAGCCCTTTTTCCAGTGACTTCGACTTGAGCGGGTTGAGGATGCGCACCTTCCTGAAGTGTTCCGGGGCGAAGTTCGGTATCCCCGTGTACTTCAGATCTTCCCCCTGGGTGAAGGTGTCGCCGATCTTTATGGTGCCGTGGTTATGGATACCGATGATGTCGCCGGCATAGGCCTCGTCGACGTTGGTGCGGTCCTGCGCCATGAAGATGGTGGCGTTGGCGATCTGCACCTCGCGCCCCAGCCGCAAGTGCTTCACCTTCATGCCGCGCACGAACTTGCCGGAGCAGATCCTGAAAAAGGCGATGCGGTCCCGGTGCGCCGGGTCCATGTTTGCCTGGATCTTGAAGGTGAAGCCGGTGAAGGGCTCCTCGTAAGGGGAGACGATGCGGGAGGTGGCTTCGCGCGGCAGCGGCGAGGGGGCGTTCTCCACGAAGGAGTCGAGCAGCTGCTGCACCCCGAAGGTGTTGATGGCCGATCCGAAGAAGACCGGCGTCTGCTTCCCGGCCAGGTACGCCTCTGCATCGAAGGGATGCGCCGCGCCTTCGAGCAGCTCCACGTCGTTGCGCAGTTCCTCGACTTGGCTTCCCAAAAGCTCGTCGAGCAGCGGGTCGTCCAGTCCCTTGACCGTAACCACCTGCCCCACGCCGCGATCGGCCTCGGGGTCGTAAAAGGCGATCTCCTTGGTGTATAAATGGTAGGTGCCGCGAAAGCGCTTTCCCATCCCGATGGGCCAGGTCATCGGCGCGCACTGGATATTCAGCGTACTTTCGATATCATCCAGGAGGTCCAGCGGTTCGCGCCCCTCCCGGTCCAGCTTGTTGATGAAGGTCATGATGGGGGTATTGCGCAGCCGACAGACCTCGAGAAGTTTCTTGGTCTGGCTTTCAACACCCTTCACCGAGTCGATAACCATGAGCACGGAGTCCACAGCGGTAAGCGTACGGTAGGTATCTTCGGAGAAGTCGTTGTGGCCCGGGGTATCCAGCAGGTTGATCTCGAAATCGCGGTAGGTAAACTTCATCACTGACGAAGTGACGGAGATTCCGCGCTGCTTCTCCATCTCCATCCAGTCGCTGGTGGCATGGCGCGCCGATTTCCTGGCACGGACCTCGCCCGCCTGCTGGATGGCGCCGCCAAAGAGGAGCAGCTTCTCGGTTATGGTGGTTTTACCTGCGTCGGGATGGCTGATTATGGCGAAGGTGCGACGCTTTTTTATCTCTTGCTCGTTGTACCGCATCTACTGGGACTCCCGTTCAAAATGTACTGGACAAAAGAAAGGCGAAGAGGGTATCTTCGCCGACTGACAGGGTGTCATAATTGCACAGCGTGAACCCAAAGGGCAATAATTATTTTCTAGGCGGAACGATGAACGACACATACCAAAGGCTGAAAATAGCCGGAGCAGCGCAGGACAGCGCCGACATCATCGCCACCCTTGCAGCCATAGAGAATGGAACGCTGAAAGACGATCTTAGGCTGCTCAACTTTTACCGCGAGGTGCCGGTCAGCTATCCGGCCGAGGTGCTGACGGTAGAGAGGGACTCGGTCGAGCTGCTGGTGCACCAGGTGCAGGCAGTCGTGATCTCCCGGGACAGACTGACCGTGCTGAAAAGCAGCCATTTTCCCAAGGATGTGGTGGCCGCCGTCACCTACGTCAACGTCGAGAAGTCCCGGGTGGTGCTTTCCAAGTTGAGCTACGGCGTAGTCCGTGCCGACCGCAGGATGTCGGTACGCGTCGAGATGGGGAGCTCCGTCAAGGTCACCTTCGAAGGCCAGGACGAAAAAGTCGACGGGACCCTGCATGACATGTCTTTGACAGGGGCGTCAATCAAGGTCCCATACGACCCCATGTTCCCGGTAAGCGAGAAGGGGGAACTTACCATCGCTCTCCCCGGGGGGACCATCAAGGTCCCCGCTTCGCTGCTGAAAGTCATCTACAACGACGACGGCTGCCGCCTGGTCTTCGAGATCTCACCTTCCCGTGCAGCGGAAGGGAGCATCTCCCAGCACATCTTTCAGCGCCAGGTCGAGATCATCAAGGAACTGAAGGACCATCCGGCCATAGGCGGCTAGCGGTGTTTTTCGACAGCCACTGCCACCTGGACGATCCGCGGCTTTTCCCCCACCTGGAGAGGCTCATTTCGGAGGCACGGGCTGTAGGGGTCACCGGTTTCCTGGTCCCCAGCGTTGCACCCGAAGGATGGGGTACCATCAGCACCCTCTCTGCAACATTCCCCCAGATCTACCCCGCCTTCGGCGTGCATCCCATGCACGCAGAACTGCTCACCCCCAAGGCCGTGTCAGATTTATGCCGGCTGGCAGAAACCGCCAGGGCCATCGGCGAAATAGGCCTCGACTACCTTATCCCCTTCCCGTCGCGCCAGCTCCAGCAGCAAGCGTTCAGGGAGCAGTTGCGCATCGCCGCAAAGGCGCAGCTACCGGTGCTGCTCCATTGCCGCAAGGCATTCGCCGACCTTCTAAACATCATGGACGAAGAAGGTTTTTGCTGCGGCGGCGTCATGCATGCCTTCTCAGGCAGCATTGAAACGGCACGCAATTGCCTGCGCCGCGGCCTGCACATCTCCCTTTCCGGCAGCGTCACCTACGCCAATGCACGGCGGCCGGTAGAGGTAGCAGCTGAAATCCCCTTGGACCGCCTGCTGCTTGAGACGGATGCTCCCGACCTGGCGCCGGAGCCCCACAGGGGAAGTGTCAACCTTCCGTCCTATCTTTTGGAGACTGCATCACGGGTGGCGCAGATCAGGGGCATGGCGCTTGGGGAGCTGGGTGAGACCACCACCGGGAACGCAGCCCGCCTCTTCAGGCTCACAGGCAATGTTCCCAGCTAAGCCTTCGAATTAGCAACAATTAACCCGCTGATTCGCCTCATTGACCTTGTCAGGCTCTCCGTTATACTCATTGCCAAGCAATCCCACTGAAGCCTACGGAGGTGCGGCCATGTTCAAGGAGTACACACTGCAGGAGGCGCTGAAGCTCGCTATCAAGACGGAAAAGGAGAGCATGGACTTCTACCGGAAAGCGGCTTCCATTGCAAAGGACGAAGGTTCCAAGAAGGTTTTTACTTTGCTGGCCGGCGAAGAGGCAGGGCACCTGAAAGCGTTCTTCGACCATTACACTGGGGGAGACCTGGGCGACCTGGAGAGCTTCATGGCATCGCCCCCCGACCGGCAATCCGCAACACACCAGGCGCTGGAGCAATCCATCGCCGAGGGAACCGGCGAGCAGAAGGCGCTCGAAATCGCGCTCAAGGAGGAGAAATCCTGCGTCGACTTCTACACCATCCTGGTTAAGGACATCGTCGACCCATTGGTGCGCCGGGTCTTCGAGACCGTGATCCGTGAGACACAGGGACACCACGACATGATCGAGGACGAGTACATGCGGGTCATGACCATGGTGCACAGCTCGGACCAGAACATCTACGTCAGGGAGTAGGGGGGCGTGCTTCGGCCGAGGGTCGCTTGGCTCCTGGGCCTGATGGACGAAACGAACAGGTGAACACCGGAAAAGTTCCCCAAACAAAAAGCCTTCGCACCAAACGGTGCGGAGGCTTTTTGTTTGGGGAACTTTCTGTCTCAGGCGACGTACTGTGAGTAGAAATGCCAACCTAAGTTGTTGATTTAGTCGGGCGTTGACATTAACGTTACACGTAAAGCTACACAACGCTATATTGACTTGCGTCCAGCTGTTATTAAAGCGGCGGTTGAGTTTGTTTAATCTTCAATGACGAAACCATTTGGCAAATATTTGTTATATTTTTTTAATGATTGCTCTATAGCTTCAAGTGAAATGCTATACAAATAATCCTCATTTGTTTCGGATGTTTTAAGAGCTCCAAATCGTTCGTGAAACTTCCAAACAGATTCGTTGCCTTTTCTAACATCAAAATGCGCACGTTCAAAGCCTAAGCCTATAGCAAAGTGATAAACCAAAAGCGCAGATTCTATTGCGTAACTACTTGGCGCGCCAGCTTTTAATATCCAAGAGCCCCAACAAAATGAATCATCTTGTATGTCATATAGTCTCACCGTGCCAACTCTGTCACGTTCTTTATTTTGAATGATGAAATAAACTTGCTCGCAATCTTTGCCATATTTTTCAAGCCAAGATTCTTGCTGCTTTACGTCGTTAGAAGTTTTTGAAATATGTGCTGATTTTTTTTCGTGTGTTCTAAGTTCAACAATAAACTCAGCATCATTTATTGTGGCGTCTCTAAAAATAAGGTTGTGCCCAATAATAGCTTTAGGCTTATTGAAAACGGGGCGAGTTTTATAGCCTCGCTTTCTTAAACAGCTTAGAACGTAGCTGCTATTGTCCTTCAATAACTCTTCAAGTATATCTTTTGGTGTGGCTGGATTGAGAGCTATTGCGCCTCTCAATATTTCGTCATTAGATTTTGATAGAGTTGCGAGAAGTTCTTTTGGGGATTCGTTGTCGTTGGCTTGGCGTAAAATTAGGTGGCTACGGCTATTGGAACTATTGCTGCTCTCTCTCACGTTAGTCATTGCTGTTCCTTCCAAATACGTTGTGTGTAGTCCATTTTACTTGTGCGCCAAAGTGCTGAAAAGCTTTTTTGATTTTTTGTCGCGCATCGTGTTGCCATAAGCGTGTAAAATCTAACAGACACAACGACTTACCTTAGAAAGAGTGTTTAAACACACTATGAAAGTTACACAAAAGTTACACAATGGAGAATGGATGCGGTGTAACCAGCATAAATGCTACGTTTTCAGCTTACGTAACTATTGAGTGGGTGTAGTACCCCTTCACCTTGGCCAGGTACTGCCGGGTCTCCCTGGGAAGGGCATCGGTGCCGTGGCGGTCGACGTTCCCCGGCCCCCAGTTGTACGCTGCCAGGGCCTCGTCGAGATTCCCGTTGTAGCGCCGCAACATGTCCTTCAGAAATCTGGTCCCCGCCATGACGTTCTGCTCGGCGTCGAAGGAGTCGCTGACACCCAGCCCCCTGGCGGTTGCCGGCATCAACTGCATCAGCCCCTGCGCTCCGGCAGAGGAGACGGCGTTAGGGTTGAAATTGCTCTCGGCCTTGATGACGGCCCTGATCAGCCCACTGTCGATTCCGTAGCGGCTGCTCGCCTTTTCGATTATCGCGTCGACGCTGCCGTCGCCGGCACTGCTCGGGACTTCCGGCAGCTTGCCCGCCTCGAAATCGCTCTGCTGCACCTTGAAGGCAGCCTCGGGCCCATCCCCGCGCGCCGGGCCCTGGGGCCCCGGCTGACCCTGGGGAAGCTGCTCCAGGAAGCGGCCCAACACTCCCTGCACGTCGATTTGTTTCGGGGGAGCGACGTGGTCCGGGTCCGCGCCTATGGCGAGCGCCGAGTTGAGCATCTTCAGGCGCAGCAGCTCCGCAGTCGCCTCGGGCGAGACCTCGCCCTCGCTTCCTTTCTGTGCCAGATACTCCTCGAAACGCCCCGCATCCGTTTCGGATACCGTCCCGACCTTCCTTGCCGCCGCCACGCCGGGCGCTGTGACTACCGGATTTATCGACATGAAACTGCTCCCTTTTTACGGGGTGACCGACCCCTCCCCGTAAACGAGTTTCTTTTTCTTCAATTTCTCTATCAGCGTGGTCCGCTTCAGGTTGAGAAGCTCGGCGGCTTCCTTCTTGTTGCCGCCGCTTTTTTCCAACGCCTGAAGGATCAGGCGGTTCTCGAACTCCTCGACCGCGCTGTTCAGGCAGAAGCCGGTGTCGGGAAGGGTCATCGGCTCGCCATGGAGCACGGGCGTGGTCCGGCCGCCGCGGTACTTCTCCGGGAGGTCGTGGATGTTGATGACCCCGGTCGCTTTGATGATAACCAGCCGCTCGACCAGGTTCTCCAGCTCGCGTACGTTGCCGGGCCAGTCGTAGTTGCTGAGTATTTCCATCACCTGCTTGTCAAAACCTTGAACCTTGCGCTGCTTGCTCCGGTTGAACTTCTCCAGGAAGCTGTTCAGAAGCAGCGGCACGTCGGCCCCCCGCTCACGCAACGGGGGAAGCATGATCGGAATCACGGAGAGGCGGTAGTAGAGGTCCTCCCTGAACTCCTTGGAGGCCACCATGTGGTCCAGGTTCTGGTTCGTGGCGGCGATGATCCTGACGTCGACCTTCTTGGAACGGGTCGAACCTACCGGCTCCAGCTCGCGGCTTTGCAGCACGCGCAAAAGCTTCACCTGCAGGTTGGCTTTCATGTCCCCGATCTCGTCCAGGAACAGCGTCCCCTTGTCCGCCATCTCGAAGCGGCCGATGCGCGACGCTACGGCGCCGGTGAAGGAGCCCTTCACGTGGCCGAAAAGCTCACTCTCCAAGAGTTCGTCCGGGATGGCGGCGCAGTTGAGCGCCACGAAGTTCTTGTCGGAGCGGTTGGAGAGGTCGTGGATGGCACGTGCCACCAGCTCCTTGCCGGTACCGGACTCGCCCTGGATCAAGACGGTGGAATCGGAGGTAGCGACCTTCTCGATCATCTCGAAGAGCGAGAGCATCTTTTCGCTCTCCCCGATGATGTTGTTCAAGAGGGCCCTGTTCTTTATGCACGGTTTGGACCGAAAACTCTTGCTCTGCAAAGCCTGGTGCTCGAGCCCCCTCTTCACGTGGGTCTCCAGCTCCTCCAGGTTGAACGGTTTTTCCAGATAGAAAAAAGCCCCTGCCTTGAGGAGATTGGCCGTCATCTCGAAGTTGGCAAAGGCGGAGTAGGCTATGGTCACTATGTCCGGGCGAATCGACTTCAATTGCTTGATGAACTCAAGCCCGTTGACCCTGGGCATCATGATGTCCGTTATCACCATCTGGACTTCGTGTAGTTCGATCTTTTGCAGGGCGTCCTGCCCGTCGAAAGCTTGGTAGACCTGGTACCCTTTGTAGCTCAGGAAGGCTGCTACGAAGTCACGTGTCTTCTTGTCGTCGTCAGCGATCAGAATTTTCGGCGTTTCCATCGTTTCCCCGATTTCGGTTAAAGTTGCTCAGAATCAAGCCGATACAAAAACGGTGCTGCCCCGAACTATAGCGGGATATTTTCGTAATGTCAATTAAATGACTTGTCTGTTGCGGCCTTTGGTGTCAATTATTTGCACTTCCCCCCTCAGGGGGCCTTCCCTAACAGCTCACCCCCCTTAAACGCAGGATCGGAGAGGGGTGCCGGGCGCAGCGCATGAGCAAAAAAAATATTCAACCTTTGGTTCAGGATACCGAATAGAGAAACTAATGCGGCGGGAGCCCGGCTTCCGCCGCCTATGATTTCACCGCACAGGGAGGGTCCATGGAGACCGCACTCACGAAGGTAAAGAGCGAGGAATACGGGGGGGAGCTGATCCAGCTGGTGAGCTTCAACCTCGAAAAAGAGGAGTACGGCATCAACGTCCTTTTGGTGCGGGAGATCATACGCATGCTGAACATCACCCGCGTCCCGAACACCCCGCACTACGTGGAAGGGGTGATCAACCTGCGCGGCAAGGTGATCCCCATCATCAACCTGCGCAAGAAGTTCGACCTGATGGACTCGGAGTACGATAAGCGGACCAGGATCATGGTTATGGAAGTGGTCGGCGAACTGATGGGGTTCATCGTCGACGAGGTCTCCGAGGTGATCCGGATTTCCGAGAAGGAGATACAGCCCCCGCCCCCCGCGGTTTCCAGCGGCATCGAGCAGGAGTGCATGGCCGGGGTGATCAACCAGGCCGACCGCCTTCTGGTCCTGCTCGACCTGGAGCGGATGTTCTCCGCGGACGAGCGCAGGCTGTTCAGCAACGTAGGTTAAGGTACCCACGGGGGAACTCTCCCCCTTCCCGGAGCGCATCATGGCTATAGACTGCGAAGATCAGGAGCTGCTTGAAGGTTTCCTTGCCGAAACCACCGAGCTTCTGGAAAAACTTGACGACGACCTCATCACCCTGGAGAAGAGCCCGGAAGATGCCGAGCTGATGAACCGGATCTTCCGCTCCATCCACACGGTCAAGGGGGCCTCCAGCTTCCTCGGGTTCGACATGCTGGTCAAGGTGACCCACAAGACCGAGGACGTACTGAACCGCCTGAGGAAAGGGGAACTCTTCCTCAACCCGGAGATCATGGACGTGATCCTCGAGGCGGTCGACCTGGTGAAGACGCTGGTGGCCGACATCAAGGGGGGCGACATCGTCGAGAGGGACCTCGAGGGGACCATCTCGAAGCTGATCCCGTTCCTCTCCGAAAACGCGACCGAGGCCACGGTGCTTGCCCCGAGCGCGGCTCAAAAGGAGAAGAGCGCAACTGCTCCTCCCGCACCCGAGTCGGCCGCGCAGCCGGCGCCGGAGGCGGCCCCCCAGGAAGCCGTCGCACCCGCGGCCGCAGCTACGGCGCCTGTGGTGCAGCCCAAACCCCAGCAGGTCAAGGAGCCGCAAAAGCCCGCCCCCAAGGGTGAGGACCTGGCGGACAACTCCACCGTGCGCGTCGACGTGAAACGCCTGGACGACCTGATGAACCAGGTCGGCGAACTGGTGCTCGAGCGCAACCGGATGATCCAGCTGCACAGCGACTACCAGACCGGGCTCGACCCGACAGGCTTCGGCGACGATTTCGGCAAGCTCTCCAAGAGGCTCAACTTCGTCACCTCCGAACTGCAGATGCAGGTGCTCAAGATGCGCATGCTGCCGGTGGAGAAGGTGTTCAAGAAATTCCCGCGCATCGTCAGGAACCTGGCGCGCGACCTGGGCAAGGAAGTGGACCTGGTCATCATCGGCGAGGAGACCGAGCTCGACCGCTCAGTCGTCGACGAGATCGGGGACCCCTTGATCCACCTTATCCGCAACGCCCTGGACCACGGCCTGGAAACGCCGGACGAGCGCCTTGCCTCCGGGAAGGACCGCACCGGCACCGTGGTCCTCTCCGCCGCCCACGAGGGGAACCAGATCGTCATCAGCATCAAGGACAACGGCCGCGGCATCGACCCGGAAAAGATCTCGAAGAAGGCCCTGGAGAAGGGGCTCGTCACCGAGGAGGCGCTCGCCTCCATGGGGAACCGCGAGATCCTCGACCTCCTCTTCCTCCCCGGCTTCTCGACCAAGGAGCAGACCACGGACCTCTCCGGCCGCGGCGTCGGCATGGACGTGGTGCGCACCAACATCCGGAAGCTCAACGGCATCATTGAGATCAAGAACGACGTCGGGCACGGCACCGAGTTCATACTGAAGCTCCCGCTCACCCTGGCCATCATCCAGTCCCTCCTGGTCGAGGTCGAGAAGGAGGTCTACTCCATACCGCTCGCCTCGGTCATCGAGACCATGAGGGTGAGCAAGAGCGAGTTCCACATGATCGGCGGCCAGGAAGTGCTGAAGCTCAGGGACTCGGTGCTTCCTCTTTTGCGGCTGCAGCAGACCTTCAGCTGCCAGGAGGTTTACACCGACCGCGACACCTGCTACGTGGTGATCGTCGGCGTGGCGGAAAAGCGCATCGGCCTCATCGTGACCAGGCTGCTGGGTCAGCAGGAGGTCGCCATCAAGTCGCTGGGCAAGTTCCTGGCCAACCTCCCGGGGATCGGCGGTTCGACCATCATGGGAGACGGCAGGGTGGCGTTGATCGTGGACCCGATCGGCCTGATCGGTGGCGGGGCAGCCTGAGGGGAAGAAAATGGCATTAGACATGAAACCATTCGACGCGAAAGCGGCCCCGAAGATCAACGAAAAGGACTTCGAGCAGCTTCGGGACTATATATACAACGTCTGCGGCATCTACTTCCACAGCAGCAAGAAGTACTTCCTTGAAAGCCGGCTGGCCCGCAGGATGGAGGCGACCGGCTGCAAGAGCCACAGCGACTACTACCAGTACGTCCGCGGCGCCGCTACCGGAAGGACCGAGCTCACCAAGCTTTTGGACGAGATCACCACCAACGAGACCTGCTTCTTCAGGAACATGCCGCAGCTGACCGCGCTGGAGAACAAGTTCCTCCCGGAGATTGTCGCGGCCAAGGGGAAGATCGGCTTCAAGAAGCTCCGCATCTGGAGCGCCGGCTCCTCGTCCGGGGAGGAGGCCTACACCATGGCCATGATCCTGCTCGAGAAAAGGGCGACCATCCTCAAGGACTGGATCATCGAGATCGTCGGCACCGACATCAACGAGACCGTGCTGGCCCAGGCCAAGGAAGGGATCTACAACAGCTACTCGGTGCGCAACACCCCCGACTACTACCTGAAGAAGTACTTCAAGGAGGATGGGCCCGGAAAGTTCGTGCTCTCCCCGGAGGTGAAAAAGCTCGCCACCTTCAGCCAGTTGAACCTCTACGACGACAACAAGATGCTCTTCATGAAGAGCTTCGACTTCATATTCTGCGCCAACGTGCTGATCTACTTCGACACCTCGTCCAAGAGCAAGGTGGTGCAGCATTTCTACAACAACCTGCAGCCTTACGGCTATTTCTTCGTGGGGCAGTCCGAGTCGCTGCACGGGGTGAACGACAAATTCAAGACCGTACACTTCCCCGGCGGGTTCACCTACAACAAGTGAGGATGATGGTATGGAAAAAGCAGCCCTGATGCAGACGGCTGAGGAGATGGTGGAGAGCTTCGTCGACCTCCCCACCATCCCGCAGGTGGCCACCCGGGTCATCGAACTGCTGGATCGCCCGGGCGTCGAACTGGACGAGGTGGCCGACATGATCCTGGCCGACCAGGTTCTCGCGGCCCGCGTCATCAAGATGGTCAACTCGCCGCTCTACAAGCCGGCGCTCCCGATAAAGTCCGTGAAAAGGGCCCTGATCTACCTTGGGTTCCGCCACATACGCGAACTTGCCTTCACCTGCTCCTTCGTGGATGTCTTCGAGGGTAGAGACGGCGTCTTCGACATCAAGAGCTTCTGGGAGCACTCCTTCGGGGTGGGCGTGGTGGCGAAGATCATCGCGCAGCGGGTGCGCTATCCCGACACGGAGAAGGCCTACCTGGTGGGGATCGTGCACGACATCGGCGAGGTGTTTCTCTCCTACTACCGCCAGGACGCCTTCCGCGCCCTGCTCGACTCGGTGAAGGGACAGCCCTTCCGCCTGGTGGACAAGGAAGCCGAGTTTCTCGGGACCTCCCACAACGAGGTCGGCCTCTGCATCGCCAAGAAGTGGAACTTCCCGGCGGACTACCGCGAGGTGATCGCGTTGCACCACGCCCCCGAGGAGGCGGTCATCGATCCTACCCTCTGCGCCATCGTCAACCTCGCGGACCTCTTCTGCTCGGTGCGCCAGCTCGACTACGGCGGGACCTCGTGGGTTTCCTTCAACCTGGCCGATGAAAAGGCCTGGGCCATACTCAAGGGGTACGCCCCTCACCTGGCAGACCTCGACGTCGAGCGTTTCTGCTACGAACTGGACGACCGCGTCCCCGAGATCCAGGACATGGTCAAATCGATCTTCCAGGGCATAGGAGCTTAAGAACAGCATGTTTCCCGCCAGGCCTAACAAACTGAGGGTTCTCATCGTCGACGACTCTTCCTTCATGCGCATGGCGATCCGCGGCATCCTGGCCAAGTCGCCCGGGATTGAAGTGGTCGGAATCGCAGCGGACGGGTTGGAAGGGGTGGACAAGGCGCTGGCGCTTAAGCCCGACCTGATCACCATGGACGTGGAGATGCCCCGCATGGACGGCATCGCCGCCCTGAAGCAGATCATGGCCAAGCAGCCTACCCGGGTGCTGATGGTCTCCACGCTCACCTGCGAGGGTGCGCGCGCCACCTTCGAGGCGCTGGAAGCCGGCGCCATCGACTACGTCCCCAAGAACGTGAGCGACTGCAAGGACGCCCAGGCGGTGTTCCAGGCGGCGCTCCTCGCCAAGGTGCAGGAAGCCGCCCTTTCCGCTCTCCCTAAGCGCGTCCTGACCGGCGCAGCTTTGCCCAGGGCGGTGCACCCGCCCCAGGTCCGCCCTTCGCAGTTTGCGCACCGCAGGATCGGCTATGTCGGCATCGGCGCCTCCACCGGCGGCCCGGTCGCGCTCCAGGAGGTGCTCTCGCGCATCCCGGTCAACTTCCCTCACGGCATAGTGGTAGCCATCCACATGCCCAAGGCCTTCACCGGCCCCTACGCCGATAGGCTCAACGCCAAATGCTCTCTTTCCATCAAGGAGGCAGTCAACGGCGACGTGGTGAAGGGGGGCCAGGTGCTGATCGCGCCGGGGGGGCAGCACACAACGCTCGTGCGCCAGGGGAGCAGCATCGTGGTCAGGACCGCTCCCACCACCGATTTCCCGCAGTACATCTACATCCCGAGCGTGGACCAGATGATGACCTCTCTCTGCGACGCAAGCAACGGCTCGATGCTCGGGGTGATACTGACCGGGATGGGGAACGACGGGTTCAAGGGTATGAAGCACCTGAAGGAAAAGGGAGGGCTGACCCTGGTGCAGAACGAGGCGACCTCAACCATCTACGGCATGCCCAGGGCCTGCATCGAGGGGCACGTCGCAGACGTGGTGCTGCCGCTGGACCAGATCGGCTTCGAGATTGGGAAGATCGCCAGCTAGCGCCGCCCGCGCACCAGGAGCCCGCGCTTTGTGACCTCGACGCTGCAGCGCGAAAACCCCTCCCGCTTCAGGCGGAACAGGATGAACGGCGCAGCCGGCGCCAGGCAGTCCGGAAAGAACAGAAGCAGCTCCCCTCCCACGTCCAGGAAACGCCCCATCCCCCCCCTGATCTGCAGCGGCTCGCACTCCCGCACCTTCCCCGCGACTCCCGGGTCCGGCTCCCCCCCCCGGGAAGGGAGCAGCGCCAGAAACGAGAGCTGCAGCGTGCGCCAGACGCGCCGCGGCAGCAGTCCCACGGTGTCCGCCGCCCCACGCTTTTCCGAAAAGCCCTTCCCGCTCACAAGTGCCGGGCCAGCACGTTGGCGATAGCGCAGAGCGCTGCGAGCTCCGGCTCGGTGAACTTGCGCAGCGACAGGTCGGCGTCAGCCCCCTTGCGGCAGACCTGCACCACCCCCACCAGTTCCTCCCCTTTCAGCATCGGCGCGCTCATGATCCTCTGGATCGGCGCCGTCTTCTCCTTCCCGAAGGACTCGAACACGAAGAGATGCGGCGTCGAGGCGAAGTTGTTGTTGAGGCTGCCGCGCTTTTGGCGCGCAGTGAGGGCCAAAAGCGAGCGGTCGGCGGTGAAGGGTATGGAGCCGGACTTCCTGAGGTCGTCGGGCCAGATGAAGCTGAAGGCGTCCTGATCCCGGTCCAGCGCGAAGATCGCCACCTCGTGCTTATCCACGGCGAATATCCTGCAGAGCGCGTCGACGGCGCTCTCCACCTTTTCCGCAGCCCCCGGCCGCGACGCAAGGAGCGCGTCGAGCCTGGCGCATATCTCTTCTAGTTTCACCTCTACCTCCTTTGCCTTTTCAGAACCAGCGGATCAGCTGGTGCTCCATGTCTATCTGGTGCGGGTGCTTCCCCAGGAAGTCCATGCCGAGGAGGCCGTCGTGCCCTCCCCCGCCGGCAAAAGGTATCACCTCCAGCTCCATCGAGGGGTGGGCGAAGGGACCCGCCTTCAAAAGCTCGACCCTCACTACCCGCGAGCGGACAAGGCTTCCGTCCGCCACCTCGGAAACCGAGGTGCGGGCGGAACGCAGGTCGATGGGAAGCCTGGCGAAAGCAGCTTCGTGCACCACGCTCCTGGTTGCGCCGGTGTCCACCACCAGCTCGACCTTTACCGTCACTCCACCATGCCTGAGCGTCACCGGCACCAGCAGCTGGCCGTTCACCAGGCGCACCGGGGTCACCTGCTCGCCGCGGATCTGTTCGCTGCGAATCGGGGGAGCCGGCGCCGGCGCTTCCCGCTCCTTCAGGGTGAGCGATTCCCCCTGTCCTTGATGGGGAGGCGCCTCCGCCCCTCGCGGCCGAAGCGGCGGGGACTGCAGCGGCACTTGTGCCTGCGCCGTACTCCTCATCGATGCCGCGACTCCCGGCTTCCCCTCCCCCTCTCGGCCGGCAGGGCCAGCGTCGAAGAGATAGAAGGCGAGTGCGCCGGCGGTCAAGGCGGAAAGGCTCCAGGCCGCGATGCGCCTCCCGCCTCCCCCCTTCTCCAGCCCCCCCGATCTTGACTGCGCTAAAAGTTGCTGCGCGTAGACCGACAGTTTCTTCTTCAGCAGTGGATCGGCGCACCCTTCAGACAGCTCGGAAAAGACTGCGATGCCCTGCTCCCCTCCACCCCGGACCAGCGGAATGGCGATGGAACTTACCAGCTCCAGGACGCAGTCGCGCGCCTTCTGGTACTCCTGCGACTTTCTCGGGAGGCCGAGTTCCGGAAGGATGGTGCGGCTCACCTCGTAGAGGGCAGCGAGAAGCAACGACTCCCTCGCTGCAGGATCCGCCTGCTGCAGCTCCAGCGCCACCTTTTCCTTGGCCTTGGCACAGAGATCTTCCACGGTCACAGGTCACCTCAAGCGCAGGGCGAGCGTCGCGCGTCCTTTTCCAAGGGGGTGTCGGCGAGGCGCAAGTTCGTCGCGAGCCGCAGCACGTACAGGACCGTCACGCAGGCAGCCCCCCAGGTAACCAGCAGAATACCCCACCAGATCCCGGCAAGCCCGAACCCCAGGAGCACCGCCAGCAGATAGAAGACAGGAAGGGGGAGAACTATCTGCCTCATCAGCCCGATCATCAGGGCGAAGCCCGGCCTCTTCAACCCCTGGAGCACGGCGACGCAGGTGTAGAGGATGACGTAGGCCACGAAGACGAAGGCCTCGATGCGGAGGTAGCCGACGCCGATCTCAACCACCTTCGGGTCCTCGCTGAAAAACCCCATCAGCGGCCGCGCGGCCAGGAAAACCACGACCGTCCCTGCCCCCATGAGCGCTACCCCAACCCTGAGCGCGGTCTTGATCGTCTGCACCACCCGCTCCAGTTGCCGCGCCCCGCTGTTTTGCGCCACCAGCGCGAGCGTCGCCACGTTCATCCCCATCACCGGCAGGAGCGCGATCTGCTCGATGCGCGCCGCGATGCCGTAGGCCGCCACCGCCTCGCTACCGAAGCGCCCCACGAACCAGGTGATCAGGAAGATGCCGCTGGCAACGGTCATCATGTTGAGACTCGACGGGAACCCCTGCCGGGCCAGTTGCGAGTAGGCGTGCCGGCGCGGGACGAGCTCGCGCCAGCGAAAACCCTCCAGCATCCCTGACTGCTTCACCCTCGCCGCGAGGTACAAGTTCCCCATCGCCTGGACCAGTATGGTGGCCCAGGCGATTCCTGAAAGCCCAAGCGCTGGTACCCCCAGCCCGCCGTAGAGAAACCAGGGGTCGAAGAGCATGTTCAGAAAGAAGCCGACCACCAGGAAATTGCGGAAGCTGCGGCTGTCACCGGTGGCGTTCAAGATCGAGTTCAAGACGTAGTTGACCAGAAAGAAGATGCTTCCGGTGAAGATGGTGTCCATGTACTGCAGCGCCAAAGGCAAAACGGTGCCGCCGGCGCCGAGGAGCTCAAAGAGCCGGGGCGCTGCAAGAAAGCCGACTGCCGCTACCAGGACGCCGTGCACGATGCCGAAGGAGATGGTCTGGGCGGCCAGGTGCCTCGCCCGGTCGGGGTTCCCCGCGCCCAGCTCGTGGCCTATGAGCGCCGTTGCGCCGGTGGAGATCCCGGCACCTATAGCGATGATGAGGAAGAAGACGGGGAAGGAGAGGGAAAGCGCGGCAAGCGCCTCGGTGGAAACCCTTCCGCCGTAGAAGGTGTCGACCACGTTGAACATGGTGTTGAAGAAATAGCCGACGCTCGTGGGGACGGCGAGTTTCCTGATCAACCCCGGGATCGGTTGGTGCAGCAGTTCGTGGCCGTGGTTCATGGCGCCCTCGACGAAGAATGGTGCAGACGCCCGCCCCGGTGAGGGTAGCCGGGGTCAGCCCGGCCTGCGGGGGAAAGAGTAAAGATTACACGCTCGCCGGGCAAAAAAAAAGAGCGGCAGGCCGCTCTTTTTAATGCATGGTAATCGGAAACGTTTAGCGTCTGGTCGCCTTGCCGGCGACCTGGACCCTGATCAGCGCGCGCTCGAGCGCGGCCTGGTAGATCCGGAAGTTCTTGTCTTCCGGGGTCAGGGCTTTGAGCTCGGTCTCTGCGCGCCCGAGAGCGGCCTTCGCGCGCTCCAGGTCGATCTCGTCCGCCTTCTCAGCGGTCTCGACCAGCACCGTCACGGTGTCGTTCTCGACTTCGAAGTAGCCCCAGTTCAGCGCCATGTGGTGCAGCACGCCGTCCTTCCTGTAGGCCAGCTCGCCGATCTTCAGCGAGGTGAGGAAGGGAGCGTGGCCCGGCAGAACGCCGAATTCGCCGAGGGCACCGGTCGCGGTGATCTCGTCGACCTCTTCGGAGAGGACCTTCTTGTACGGTGTTACCAGTTCAACCTTGAGTTTTTCAGCCATATAAACCTCTTGAGGCGAAGGAGCGGCCGGAGGGGTCACCTCCAGCCGCTACCCTTGCACCGTGACCAGATTAATTACACCGCGAGCTTCTGGGCCTTCTCGATAGCTTCCTCGATGGTGCCGACCATGTAGAAGGCCTGCTCCGGGAGGTCGTCGTGCTTGCCGGCGATGATCTCCTGGAAACCTCTGATGGTGTCCTTGAGCTCGACGTACTTGCCGGGGGAGCCGGTGAAGGCTTCAGCGACGTGGAAGGGCTGGGAGAGGAACTTCTGGATCTTCCTGGCGCGGGCAACGACCAGTTTGTCCTCCTCGGAGAGCTCGTCCATACCGAGAATGGCGATGATGTCCTGGAGATCCTTGTACTTCTGGAGTACGTACTGAACCTGGCGGGCCACGCCGTAGTGCTCTTCGCCGATGACCTGCGGATCAAGGATCCTGGAGGTGGAGTCGAGCGGGTCCACTGCCGGGTAGATGCCGAGCTCGGCGATCTGACGGGAGAGAACGGTGGTCGCATCCAGGTGGGCGAAGGCGGTTGCCGGAGCCGGGTCGGTCAAGTCGTCGGCCGGAACGTAGATCGCCTGAACCGAGGTGATGGAACCCTTGGTGGTCGAGGTGATGCGCTCCTGCAGCTCGCCCATCTCGGTAGCGAGGGTCGGCTGGTAACCAACGGCGGAGGGGATACGGCCGAGGAGTGCGGAAACCTCGGAACCCGCCTGGGTGAAGCGGAAGATGTTGTCAACGAAGAGGAGCACGTCCTGGCCTTCCTCATCGCGGAAGTACTCTGCGATGGAGAGCGCGGAGAGAGCGACGCGGGCACGCGCCCCCGGGGGCTCGTTCATCTGGCCGTACACGAGGGCAGCCTTGTCGAGAACGCCGGACTCTTTCATTTCCATCCAGAGGTCGTTCCCTTCGCGGGTACGCTCGCCGACGCCGGCGAAAACGGAGAAGCCGCCGTGCTGCTTGGCGATGTTGTTGATCAGCTCCATGATGAGAACGGTCTTGCCGACGCCTGCGCCGCCGAAGAGGCCGATCTTGCCGCCCCTTGCGTACGGGGCGAGGAGGTCAACGACCTTGATGCCTGTGGTGAACGCCTCAACCTTGGTCGACTGGTTCACGAAGAGCGGCGCTTCGCGGTGGATGCCGTACTCCTTCTCGTTGCCTACCGGACCCATCTCGTCAACCGGCTCGCCGATGACGTTGAGGATGCGGCCCAGGGTCTTGCGGCCGACCGGCACGGAGATCTGCTTGCCGGTGTCCATGACCTGCTGGCCACGAACCAGACCGTCGGTACCGTCCATTGCGATGGTCCTGACGGCGTTCTCGCCCAGGTGCTGTGCGACTTCCAGAACCAGGTTGAACTCCTGGTCGTCGATCGCGGGGTTGGTTACCCTGAGAGCCTGGTAGATCGGCGGGAGCTTGCCCGGCTCGAATTCGACGTCGATAACTGCGCCGATGACCTGCGATATTTTTCCGAAGTTCTGACTCATGTTTAAACCTCTTCCTTTTGCGGCCGAGAGGGCCACATATTTTTATAAGTGTTAACCCTTGATCGATTCAGCGCCGGAGATGATCTCCATCAGCTCGGTGGTGATGGCCGCCTGACGGGCCCTGTTGTAGATCAGGGTCAGCTTGGCGATCATCTCGGTGGCGTTCTTGGAGGCGGCGTCCATAGCCGTCATCCTTGCGCCATGCTCGGAGGCGACCGACTCGAGGAGGGCCTTGAAGACCTGGACCTCGATGTGCTTGGGAAGCAGTTCGTCTAAAAGCGCGCCCTTGGACGGCTCGTAGATGTACTCGGTCCCGATTTCGTCCTCTTCACCGGCCTTCGGCGCGATCGGCAGCAGCTGCTCCAGGGTGATGTCCTGGCTCATGACGCTCTTGAACGCGTTGTAGATGATGAAGACTTCGTCGTACTCTTCCGCCAGGTACCCCTCGATCAGCTCGGCGGCCAGAAGCGCCGCGGTCTGGTAGGAGAGGGTGGAGAAGATGTTGCCGTGGTGCTTTCTGACCGTGTGGCGGTTTCTCAGGAACTCGTACCCCTTGCGACCGATGGTCATCAGGGTCATTTCCTTGAACTCGCCCGAACGCTCCTTCATGAAGCGGTCGGCCGCCTTGGACAAGTTGGCGTTGAAGCCGCCGCACAGACCGCGGTCCGAGGTGACCACCACCAAGAGGGCGCGACCGCCGTCGCGCTTCACCATGAGCGGATTGGCATCCGACTCCTGGGTCTTGGCGAGACGCTCAAGCACCTCCGCGAGTTTCCCCGCGTAGGGGCGCGCCGCGACCACGTTTTCCTGGGCGCGACGCAGCTTGGCGGCCGAGACCATCTTCATGGCCTTGGTGATCTGCCGGGTATTTTTTACGGATACTATCCGTTTCTTGATGCTTTTAAGGTTTGCCATTCGCTAAGTCCGTCCTTGGTTTAGGCAGTAAATTCCTTCTTGAACTCCTCGAGGCCGGCGATGATCTGCGCTTTCAGGTCGTCGTCGATTGCCTTCTTGTCGCGCAGGGTGGCGAGGACGTCCGCTTTCCTGGCGTCGAAGAACGCGTAGAGTTCCTGCTCGTACTTGCCCAGCGAGTTGACCGGGTAGTCGTCGACGTAGCCGTTGTTGGCGGCGAAGATGACCAGAACCTGCTTCTCGTTGGAGAGCGGCTTGTACTGCGGCTGCTTCAGGATCTCGACCAGGCGAGCGCCGCGGGCGAGCTGCATCTGGGTAGCCTTGTCCAGGTCGGAACCGAACTGGGCGAACGCTGCCATCTCGCGGTACTGAGCGAGAGCCAGACGGAGGGTACCTGCAACCTGCTTCATCGACTTCATCTGGGCAGAACCGCCGACGCGGGAAACCGAGAGGCCGACGTTGATGGCCGGGCGTACGCCGGAGTAGAACAGGTCGCTCTCAAGGTAGATCTGGCCGTCGGTGATGGAGATGACGTTGGTCGGGATGTAGGCCGAAACGTCGCCTGCCTGGGTCTCGATGACCGGCAGAGCGGTCAGCGAACCTGCGCCGCACTCGTCGGATACCTTGCAAGCACGCTCGAGGAGACGGCTGTGGAGGTAGAAGACGTCGCCCGGGTAAGCTTCGCGCCCCGGCGGACGGCGGAGCAGCAGGGAGAGTTGGCGGTAAGCGACGGCCTGCTTGGAGAGGTCGTCGTAGATGATCAGGGCGTGCTTGCCTGCATCGCGGAAGAACTCGCCCATGGTGACGCCGGTGTACGGTGCGATGAACTGCAGCGGTGCCGGCTCGGAAGCGGTAGCGGCGACGACGATGGTGTAATCCATGGCGCCGTGCTCTTTCAGCTTGGAAACAACCTGGGCGACCGTGGAGCGCTTCTGGCCGATTGCGACGTAGATGCAGACCACGTCGCCGCCCTTCTGGTTGATGATGGTATCAATGGCGACGGCGGTCTTGCCGGTCTGACGGTCGCCGATGATCAGCTCGCGCTGACCGCGCCCGATCGGAACCATGGAGTCGATCGCCTTGAGGCCGGTCTGCATCGGCTGGTGAACCGACTTACGCTTGACGATACCGGGGGCCTTCACTTCCACCTTACCGAAGGTGTCGGTGTTGATCGGGCCGAGGCCGTCGATCGGCTGGCCGATAGCGTTGACCACGCGGCCGACCAGAGCCTGGCCTACCGGGACCTCGACGATCCTGCCGGTGCGCTTGACGGTGTCGCCTTCCTTGATCTCGGAGAACTCACCGAGGATCGCGGCACCGACGTTGTCTTCCTCAAGGTTGAGGCACATGCCGGTGATGCCGTGCGGGAACTCGAGGAGCTCGCCTGCCATCGCCTTGTCAAGACCGTGGATACGGGCAATACCGTCACCGATGGAGATGATGGTACCGGTTTCGGCTACCGCCACCTCTTTGCCGTAATCCTTGATCTGCTTCTTGATAATCTCGCTGATTTCTTCCGCTTTGATTTCCATAGAACCGTCTCACCCCTTCTGTAATATATCCTGAATATTAGCTAACTGTGTCCTTACCGAGCCGTCGAAGACCTTGTCGCCGATCTGGGTCACCACGCCGCCGATAAGCGACGGATCAACCACAACCTTCAATTCAACTTTCTTCCCCGTCGACTTCGCGAGGGCGCCCTTGATCTCCTCGATCTGGGCCGCGTCCAGCGGGAGACCGGAGGAGAGGGTCGGCCTGATCACGCCGGAAAGCTCGTCGGCGTAAACGCCATAGCTCTCGGCGATCTGCGGCAGCACCATGAGGCGGCCGCGCTCGAGGAGGAGCATCAACAGGTTCGAGATCATCGGGGAGATGGAGGTTTTCGCCACCAGGTCCTTCAGGATCCCCTTCTTCTCGTCGATGCCGTAGGCAGGGTTGCCGAAGATGGCACCGAGCTCGCGGCTTTCCGTCAGAAGCGTGCTGAAACGGTTCAGTTCACCGTTGAACCCTTCCACGCTTCCCGCTTCCGAGCCAATCTGCACGAGTGCCTTGGCGTAACGTTTGGCAATAGCGTTCGTACTCAATGTAGAGTCACCACCTTGGAGATATATTCGCCCACCAGCTTATCCTGGTCGCCTTTTGCAATGTTCTGCTTGATCTTCTGCTCGGCAAGCTCGACGGCGAGCTTGGCAGCTTCGGCGCGGAGCTCGTCTTTCGCCTTCAGGACTTCCTGTGCCGCAGCAGCTTCGGCCTGGGCCTTGATCCTGGTTGCCGCTTCTTTGGCCTCGGCGATGATGCGCTCCTTCTCGAGCTCGCCTTCGCGCTTCATGTTGGCCGAGATCACCTCGATCTCCTTGTTGGCCTGGTCCAGGCGCTGGGAGTACTCGGCGAACTTCTTCTCTGCCGCCTCCTTTGCTGCGACCGCTTCCTGCAGGGTCTTCTCGATGCCGGCGCGGCGAGCGGAAAGCGAGCCTTTCACGTCGGCCTTCTTGAGGGCCCAGACGGCGATGGCGACCAGGATGGCGAAGTCGATCGCGCGCCACATGAAGTCTTTCATCTGCGCGCCGGAGTTTGCGTGGTGTGCCCCGCCTTCGGCAGCTTCCTGGGCGAAGCCCAGTGCCGCGAGGCCGAGGATCATGACGCATACGGAGAGGGTGGTAACGAAACTTTTCTTATGCATGCTAGAGACTCCTCCCCAGAACTTTTTCGCAGATTTCAGCGGACAGGGTCTCGGCGCTGGCGGTGAGGACGCGGCGCGCTTCCTCGGTCTCCTTGGCGACCTGTGCCTTGATGGAGGCGAGGCTAGCGCTGGCTTCGGCGCGGGCCTTGTCCAGGATGGCGGCCTCCTGCTGCTGGGCCTCCTTCTTCAGCGCGCCGCGCTCGTCGGCTGCGCCGGAGCGGATCTCGCGCATGCGGGCCTCGTAGCTGGCCAGCTTCTCCTGCACTTCCCGGTCGACCTCGGCGCTCTTTTGCTTTGCGCCGTTGACCTGGGCTGCGCGGTCGGCGAGCTGTTTCCTGATCGGCTTGTAGAGGAAGACGTTCAGGAGCAGCACGAGAACCAGGAAGTTCACCAGCTGGAATACAAATGCGATGTCTAAATTGATCACCAAACCACCTCTATTCGAACATTTTTAAAGACGTATACGTCTTAGGATGTAGCGGGGTCCGCGCAAAACAGGTGATGACTACCACATAAATCCTTTTTGTGTCAAGCGATTTATCCTTTTGGACGAAGAATTGTATACAGTTTTGTCAGCCCCGGACGAGGCCGAGCGTGGTGACTTTGCAGTGACAATGAGCGCTGTAGCAGGAGACACGGGGTGCTCTTTTAAGCCGGATGACCGGTTGCTCTGAGCAAGTTCAAAACACGTTTTCGCAAATGTATGACAATTGCTGCAGCCGTGCATCGTTGGCACCGGCCGGCGCTACAGGTTCAGCAGCTCCACGATCCTGGCGAGTTCCTTCTGGTCCGCGTAGCTGATCTCCAGTTTGCCGCCGCGCCCGGAGCTCTTGAGTGCGACCTTTGCCCCGAAAAAGCGCTGCATCCGGTCCATGAGGTCCTTCTGATCCGGAGTCTGGACCGGTTTCTGCGGCTTTTTCGCCGGTCCCGCCTTCCTGCGCTTCACCAGCGCCTCGGTCTCGCGCACCGAAAGGTGGTTCTTGACGATCTCGTCGCGGGCCGCCTTCTGCTCTTCGGGATCCTCCAGGGTGAGAAGGGCGCGGGCGTGCCCCATCGAGATGCGGTCCTCGGCGACGTCCCGCTTGATCTCGACCGGGAGCCTCAGGAGCCTGAGCGAGTTCGCTATGGTGGAGCGCTCCTTGCCTACCCTCTTGGCGAGCTCCTCCTGGGAGAGGGAGAAGCGCTCCAAAAGCGCGTGGTATGCCTCGGCCTCCTCTACCGCGTTCAGGTCCTCGCGCTGGATATTCTCGATGAGCGCCATTTCCAGTGCGGTCTCCTCGGAAACGTCCTGGATCACCACCGGGACCTCGCGCAGCCCCGCCTTTTGCGCGGCGCGCCAGCGGCGCTCGCCGGCGATCAGCTCGTAGTGCCCTGCCTTCTTGAGCACCACCAGGGGCTGGATGATCCCCTTCTCGCGGATGGAAGCGGCGAGTTCCTCCAGCTTCTCGTTGACGAAGGTCTTTCTCGGCTGTTCCTTGTTGGGCCTGATCTCCTCGATCGGGCAGGAGAAGTACTTCTTGCCGTGGTCCTCCACGACCGGGAGCAGCGCCCCCATCCCCTTGCCGAGCCCCATCTTCTTAACCATGCGACACCTCCCGCCCGATGATTTCCTTGGCCAGGTCCATGTAGCTCGTGGCCCCCCTGGAAGTGATGTCGTACAGGCAGATCGGCTTGCCGTGCGAGGGTGCCTCGGAGAGGCGGACGTTCCTGGGGATCACGGTCTGCAGGCACTCCTTAGGGAAATGGGCGCGGATCTCCTCCCCCACCTGGCGCGACAGGTTGTTTCGCGCATCGAACATGGTGAGCAGGATCCCTTCTATGATCAGGGAGCTGTTCAGCCCCTGCTGTATCAGGTTGATGGTCTTCAATATCTGCGAGAGCCCTTCCATCGCGTAGAACTCGCACTGCAGCGGTATCAGCACCGAGTTGGCGGCGGTCATCGCGTTGATGGTGAGGAGGTTCAGTGAGGGGGGGCAGTCGATGAAGATGTAGTCGTAGGAGCCGGAAACCGATTCGAGGATCCGCTTGAGCTTTCTCTCGCGGTCGGTGACGCTCACCAGTTCAAGCTCCGCGCCCGCCAGGTCCGAGGTAGCCGGGAACAGGTGCAGGTAGGGAAGCTCGGTGCGCTGGATGATCCTTGCCGCCGGCGCGTCGTCGATGAGCGCGTCGTAGATGCTTTCTTCGAGCAGCTCCTTATCGGCGCCGACGCCGCTTCCAGCGTTTCCCTGCGGGTCCATGTCCACCAGGAGCACCCGGCGTTCGGCGACGGCCAGCGAGGCCGAAAGGTTGACCGCCGTCGTGGTCTTTCCCACGCCTCCCTTTTGATTCGCCACACAGATGATCTTAGCCATGTTTTCTTCTCGATATAGAGTTGATTCGGGTGTTAGAGAACATTCAAAGCAGGGAAAACTACCATACTGCCGACTCTATGGAAAGGGTTTTTCTTCATACAGGCGGCAACCCCTTCTTTGACTTTGGTCAAGGCAGCCCTCTGGAAGCGGGTATACCATGTCCCGGCGAAAGTTGATTTCAGCCTGAGACATCACTCCGGGTCGTTATGAGAGCCCGGCAAAGGAGAGCAGATGAAGAAACTGATTCCGGCATTGGCACTGCTGCTGATGGCGTCTGGCGCCTACGGCTTCGAGTGCAAGGTCTGCCACAGCAAGAACCCGGCTATGGTGCGCATGCACAAGGCTTTGCAAGGGAGAAACTGCTTCGACTGTCACAGGATGGGCGAGAAGCTGATGGGGAAAGGTATCCCCAAGGACAAGGCGGCCCAGATCAAGCGTCGCGAGAGCGAGCAGATCTGTTTCGAGTGCCACCTCCCTTCGCCGAAGGCTACGGGAGGCAAGCCTGCCATGTGACCAAAGGCTTCGGCAGGCAAGCCTGCCAACTAGCTAAATATTTGCTTCCCCAATTTGGACCAGTCCCCCCCGACCGGTCGTTACCCCTCACCCGACGTTGCCCTCCTGGCTCCGGTGAGGGGTCTTTTTTTTCGGCGACCTTATGCCTGCCTGGTGTGGGCCTGCCCACCGAAGCGCGTGGTGTTGCGTTCCCCCCTTTGCGAAGGGGGGACAGGGGGGATTTTGTCTTTGCCGGCACCTGAGCCATAGCCTTGGCGTTGGGCCTGCCCACCGAAGCCTTGTTGCCGGGGGCTTGCCCACCGTAGCCTTTGGCGAAGGTGGGAAGGTGGGTTGCGCATCCCCTCTCCTTGGCTATAATTTCCCCTTTGGTTCAATGAGGTTAGGAGGATGCATGACCCGCCCGGCAGATCTCCCCATCCGCGTCAAGTTCTTCGGACTGATGTCGCTGCTGCTTATCGCACTTTTGCTGGCAAGCGGCCTCTTCATCTTCAACCGGCAGAAAGAGTTCATCGTCAGGTTCGCCGTCGACAACGCCCGCAGCTTCGCCACCACCCTGATCGAAACCCGCGAATACATGTCCTCTGTCGTAAAGGGGGAGCCCGAGCAAAACTACAACCTCGTGCCCCAGGTGGTGGCGACCCAGGTCGCCAAGAGGGTTACCCAGAACAGCAAGTTCTACGTGCGCCAGGTCTCGCTGCGCTACCGCAACCCGGCAAACCGGCCTGACCCCTACGAGACGAAGCAGCTGCAGTACTTCATCAACCATCCCAACGCCGAGATCTACGGTATCGTGCAAAGCGGCGACGTCAGCCTCTTCCGCTACCTGCAGCCGATGCGCGCCACCGCCTCCTGCCTCGAATGCCACGGCAGCTACGAAACCGCCCCCGGCTTCGTCAAGAAGCGCTTTCCCCCCGGCCACTATTCCTACAACTACAAGGTGGGTGAGGTGATCGGTGCGGTTTCGGTCAGCATCCCGGTCAAGGACCTCTACGCGCAGCTCGGCGCCAACCTGAAACTCGACCTCTTCTTCCGCGGGATGGTCTACGTGATTGTCCTCCTGGTGATGGGGTTCATCATGAGCCGGCAGATCCTAAATCCCATCAAGCTCCTCTCCGAGCGGATCATCTCCGTGACTCGCACCGGCAATTTCCAAGACAAGCTGCCGCAAAAGACCAGGGACGAGATCGGCATGCTGATCGGAGCCTTCAACGACATGATGGACGAACTCGCCAGCCGCACCGTGCAGTCGAAGGAGGCTGACGAGCGCTACCGCCGCTTCATCGAGGTGGCCGCCTCGGCTGTGATCACCTTCCTCAAGGACGGCAAGATCGTGATCGCCAACCAGAAGGCCGAGGCCCTCTTCGGACGTTCGCGGCAGGAACTCCTTGGGGAATCGATCTTCGGCTTCCTCGAGGGGGGCGCGGCGCTCAAGGAACGGCTCTCGACGCAGACGGAGTTCCGGGATGACCGCTCCCACCAGGTAGTCGCAGGGCTCGGCGGCAAACGGACCGAGGTGGAGATGGTGCTCTCCGTTTCCAGGACCGACCGGGAGCCGATGTTCACCGCCATCCTCAGGGAGCGCAAGGGATAAGAGCGCGGCCGCACGGGAAAGTTTGCAGCGCGGCTGCCGGTTATGCTAGAGTGTGCCGATCATCGGCAAGGAGAGTTCATTAAATGGCCAAAGCAGGGAAAGAGTTGTACGTAGGACGCCTCTCCTACGACGCTACAGAATACGATATTCAGAAGATGTTCTCCGTCTCCGGGACGGTGACCTCCATTCATCTGATCACGGACCCGGTCACCGGGGAATTCAAAGGGTGCGGCTACGTCAGGATGTCGACGGAGGCCGAGGCAAGGGACGCCATCGATTCGCTGGACGGAGCCTGGCTCCTCGACAAGTCGATCACCGTATCCTACGCCAACCCCCAGAAGATGAAGCCGGGTGGAGGCGGCGCCAAGGCGCCCCCGAAACGCTGGGGCAAGGGCGCTGCTGAAAAGCCTGCCGTAGGCAAGGCGGCGCCCAAGGCCGCAGCGGCGAAACCTGCCGTTGCCAAGCCTGCGGGGAGTAAACCCGCTGCCGCCAAACCGGCTGGAGCCAGACCTGCCGCTGCCAAAACGGGAGCAGCCAAACCTGCGGGAACGAAACCTTCTTCCCGGACCGGCGCCCCCAAGCCCGGCAACAGGACAGGGAAACGCTAGTCGGGCCTTAATCTGCCTCTCCCCGCCAAAACTCTCCCTCCCCCGGAGGGGGAGGGCCGGGGAGGGGGCAACGTCCATTCCGCTCAAGCGATTCCCCCATCCCAACCTCCCCCCTCCAGGGGGAGGAGCATTGCCCCTTCCTTAACACAACCCACCTTCCCTTCTAACCAGCTTCGGTCTATACTACGCCTCATGATTACTCAGGCGATGATCGAGAACTTCCCCTCCTCCCCCGGCGTTTACCTCATGAAAAACGCCGACGGCACCATCATCTACGTCGGCAAGGCGCGCAACCTCAAGAAAAGGGTTAGATCCTACGCCGGCGACACCCGCGACTCCCGCGTCCACATCCGCTTCATGGTGCAACTGGTCCGCTCCGTCGACTACCTGGTCACGGACACGGAGAAAGAAGCGCTCATCCTCGAAAACACGCTGATCAAGCAGCACCGCCCCAAGTACAACATCAACCTGCGCGACGACAAGACCTACTTCTCGCTGCGCATGGACATGAAGGAAGAGTTCCCGCGCCTCTCCATCGTGCGCAAGATCCCATCCGACGGCGCGCGCTACTTCGGCCCCTACGCCTCGGCCACCTCCGCCAAGGAGGTGCTGAAGCAGCTCTACAAGATGTTCCCGCTGCGTCACTACCCCATCGCCACCTGTATGGCGAGAAAGCGCCCCTGCCTGTACCACCAGATTAAGCAGTGCTCCGCCCCTTGCTGCGGCCTCATCTCCGCCGAGGAGTACGCTGCGCTGGCCCAGGGTGCGGCCCTCTTCCTGGAGGGAAAGAACACCGAAGTGGCGCGGCTGTACCGGACCAAGATGAACCAGGCCTCCGAGCAGATGCGCTACGAGGACGCGGCCCGCTACCGGGACCTCTTGCGCGCCATCGAGGTGACGGTCGAGCGGCAGAAGATGGTGGCACAAAGCGGCGACAGCGACGTCTTCGGGGTGCACCGCGAGGCGGACCGGATGCAGATCGCCCTTTTGCACATCCGCGGCGGTACGCTCACCGGCGGGCGGAGCTTCCTCTTCGACTGGGAGCTGGAGACCGAGGAGGGGCTTGCCTCCTTCCTGAACGAGTACTATGACCTGGACGCGCCTATCCCGCCGCAGGTGCTGATACCGCTTTCCATCGCCGAGCCCTCAGCGCTTGAGGAGCTCCTCTCAGAGAAGGCCGGGAAGAAGGTCACCATCGCGGTGCCGCAGCGCGGCCCGAAACTGGAGATGGTGAAGCTCGCCGGGAAGAACGCAGAAACGGCGGCAAAGGAGCGCCTGGCTCGGGAAAGCTCCTCCGCGACGCTCTTGACAGAGCTGGCCGAGAAGCTGAACCTCCCCCGCCCCCCGAGGAGGATCGAGTGCTACGACATATCGAACATCCAGGGGGAGATGGCGGTGGGGAGCCGGGTGGTCTTCATCGACGGCAGGGCCGACAAGTCCCTGTACCGGCGCTACCGGATCAAGGGTGTGCTGCAGTCGGACGACTTCGCCATGATGCGCGAGGTCCTTTCGCGCAGGTTCAAGGCGGAAAGCACCGAAGATAAGCCGGACCTGATCGTGGTCGACGGCGGCCTGGGGCAGCTGGGCGTCTTGAACGCGGTGCTCGACGAGCTTGAGGTTACCGGAGTCGAGGCGGCCGGCCTCGCCAAGAGCCGCGTGGCCCGCGACATGGAGAGCGAGGAGATCGAGCGCAGCGACGAACGCGTGTTCCGCCCCGGGCGCAAGAACGCGATCGCGCTCAGGCAGAGTTCCGCCCCGCTACTGCTGCTGGTGCGCATAAGGGACGAGGCGCACCGCTTCGCCGTCACCTACCACAAGGAGGTGCGCAGCAAGGTCTTGACGGGATCGGAACTGGACGGGGTTCCCGGCATCGGCGAGAAGCGGAAGAAGGCGCTCTTGAAACACTTCGGGAGCTTGAAGCGGGTGAAGGAAGCGACGTTCGAGGAGCTGAAGGGCGCGCCGGGGATGACGGAAACTGCGGCGAGGGCGTTGGTGGAGCGTCTGCATGGCAGCCCCCTCCCCGCCCCTCCCCCTGGGGAGGGAGTAAAGGCCGACAAATAAGAAGGGGGCGCCGGTTTTCCGGCGCCCCCTTCTTCGTTCATTCTCTCAACCCTTCTCCCTACTTCCCTTTCTTCAGATCGAAGAGGATCAGCTTGGCGACCGCCTTAAGTGTCTCAAAGACCCCCTCACCGGTGGTGGCGCAGGCCTCGAAATCGGGGACGTTGGTGGGGTTCAGCTCGCGGCGCAGTTCCTCAACGGAGAGGATGTTGGGGAGGTCGCGCTTGTTGTACTGCACCACGTAGGGGATCTTGTCCAGGTCGTAACCCTGCTCGATCAGGTTGATGCGCAGGTTCTCCACGCTCTCGAGGTTGGCGTCCATCCGCTCTTCCTGGGAATCGGCCACGAACACCACGCCGTCCACCCCCTTGAGGATCAGTTTCCTGGAGGCGTCGTAGAACACCTGGCCGGGGACCGTGTAGAGGTGGAAGCGCGTCTTGAAGCCGCGGATCTCGCCCAGCGCCAGGGGGAGGAAGTCGAAGAAAAGGGTGCGCTCCGTCTCGGTGGCGAGGCTGATCATCTTCCCCTTCGCTTCCGGGGCGGTCTTCTGATAAACGAACTGCAGGTTGGTCGTCTTCCCGCACAGCCCCGGGCCGTAGTAGACGATCTTGCAGTTTATTTCGCGGGAAGCGTAGTTGATGAATGACATCCGACGTTACCTCTTATAATTGATGCATCGCATTGATTTCTATTGCTCTAACCCCGTCTTTAGCTGAACAGGTTGTCGATGTCGTCGTCGGTGATCTCGGCGAAGGGGAACTCGCTGTCGCCGCTCTTCTCTTTTTCCTCGCTCTTTTGCATCAGCCTGCCGAAGATCGCCGAGAGCTCCTCGGAGGCCTTCTTCACCCTGAGCCGCACCAGCCCTAAGGAGGAGCGGGTGTCGAACAGCACCACGAGAATAACCCTGCCGGCAACGATGGAGATGTGCAGGTTGTCCTTCTCACCCTCGTGGAAGAGGATCGAGAATTCCTTTTCGCCGATGAGCTTTGCCAGGCCGCCGGTGGCGGCTATGTTCCCGGCAGTGAGCGAGGCAAGCGAGGTGGTGTCGAAGCGCTCGGTCTCGCCGCAACCGGTGATGAGCTGGCCGTTTTTGTCCACCAGGAAGATCACCTTGGCGTTGGCTTCTCTGAGAAGCTTTTCGATCACAGCGTTTATCTGTTTGAATTCCTCGTCGTACATAATCAACTGAGGATTCGCCATGGGTGACTCCTTGGGGGGTGCTGAATTTTTTCGTGAAAGCTATTCTATAACAGAAGCCACCAGCCATTTCAAGGTAATTGACCTTAGCAATAACCGCTCCTTACACGCCTGCGATCCGCTTCGCCGCCTCCAGGAGAGAGGCCACCTTATCCGGTTCCCTCGCCTCGCTGTACAGCCTCAGCACCGGTTCCGTGCCCGAAGGACGGATCAGGAGCCAGGCGCCGTCCTCCAGTATGTACTTGAATCCGTCGCTGAAATTCGTCGCCGCCACCCGGTACCCGGCGATGGTGCCTGGGGCCTCCCCACGCAACCGCTCCAGCAACAGCTCCTTGGCTGCGATCCCGATCGGGACGTCGATACGGCGGTAGTGGAAGTGCCCGATCTCGTCCATGGTCTCCTCGAGCAGAGCCCTGAGCCCCTTCCCGCTCATGGCCATCGCTTCCAGAAGCAGGAGCGCCATAAGTATGCCGTCGCGCTCAGGGATGTGCCCCTTTACCCCCAGCCCCCCCGACTCTTCGCCACCCATCAGGATGTCGTGTTCCAGCATCATCTCGCAGATGTGCTTAAACCCGATCGGAGTTTCGAAGAGCTGCAGGCCGTACCTTTCAGCCAGCAGGTCGATCATCTGCGTGGTGGAGACCGTCTTCACCACACCTCCCCGCAGCCCCTTCCTCTCGTAGAGGTGACGGAGCAGCACGGTGAAGATCCGGTGCGAGGAGAAGTATTCCCCCTTCTCGTCCACCGCGCCGATGCGGTCGGCGTCGCCGTCAAGCGCGAGCCCCACGTCGAAGAAACCGTCGGCGACCACCTGCGACAGCTCCCCCAGGTGCTCGCCGATGGGCTCGGGGGGATGCCCGCCGAAGGCCGGGTTCTCGCTGCCGTGAATTTCGACCACCCCCGGCAGCAGGCGCGGCAGAAGTCCGCACCCGGCGCCGAACATCGGGTCTACCACCGCCTTGATGCCGCTGGAGCGGATCAGTTCCAGGTCGACGTAGCTAGCGAGTTGAGCCAAGTAAGGGGCGCAGGCGTCGAAGTAGCGCACCTTTCCCGACTCGAGCCCTTCCGCCAGCATTATCGCCTGCACCGGCCGGTTCTCCGCCAGGTTGCGTGCCACCATCTGCTCCAGGATCTTGGTGGTGCTGGGCCTTGCCGAGCCGCCGAAGGACTCCTTAACCTTGAAACCGTTGTAGCTCGGGGGGTTGTGGCTGGCGGTGATCATGATCCCGGCGCCGGCTCCCATCTCGTGGACCGCCCAGGAAACGGCCGGAGTAGGCGTGTAGCTCTCCGAGAGCCAGGTCTCGATGCCGTTTGCCGCTGCTATCCCCGCTACCCTTTCGGCGAACTCGCGGGAAAGAAAGCGCCTGTCATATCCGATCACCAACCCTTTTTGCGCAACCTTCTTGTCGTGCAGGTAATCCATGGTGGCCTGCGCCACCACGGAGAGGTTTTCAAAGGTGAAGGTGTCCGCGATCACGCCGCGCCAACCGTCGGTACCGAATCGGATCTGCAAAGGGGAAATCCTCCAAAAAATTTAATGTTCGGCATTTTCCACAGCGGCGGGCGCTCTGTCAACCTTTACTTGCGCTAATGCGGCCCGAAGTGGTTGACCGCCTGTTGTTATTGGCTTATAAAAGACCAATTCAATTTATCTACGGGGAGGAACTACATGCTGAAAAGAATCATGCTGGTAGCGGTCCTGGCACTTTGCTTTGCCTGCAGCGCATTCGCTGCCGAGGCGAAGAACCCGGTACTTGTCCTGGAGACGAGCCAGGGGAACGTGAAGGTGGAACTGTTCGAGAAACAGGCTCCCATCACCGTAAAGAACTTCCTGGAGTATGCCAAAAGCGGCTTTTACGACGGGACCATCTTCCACAGGGTCATACCCAGCTTCATGATCCAGGGGGGCGGGTTCAACAAGGAGATGATCCCCAAGGCGACCCGTGCGCCCATCAAGAACGAGGCCAACAACGGCCTGAAGAACGACCGCGGCACGCTCGCGATGGCGCGCACCGGCATGGTCGATTCGGCCACCGCGCAGTTCTTCATCAACGTTGTGAACAACAACTACCTGAACCACAACCCGGCTGGCGGCGCAGGTTCCTTCGGCTACGCCGTATTCGGCAAGGTCTTGGAAGGGATGGACGTGGTCGACAAGATCGCCGGCACCCCGACCGGGGTAGTCAACGGCATGCCGAACGTGCCGGTGACGCCGGTTGTGATCAAGAGCGTCAAGGTACTGAAGTAGCAAAAAGGGGCGCCGCGAGGCGCCCCTTCTCATTTCTTATCTCCCCTTGCGCTGCGCTAGCAGCATCACGTTTCCCGCCATGAAGAAGAGCGCCCCCAAAAGCGCCGCCCATGCTCCCGGCTCCCGGTGGATCTCGACCAGGGCCATAGGCATCGGGGTTAGCGCTACCTCTTTGAGGTAGATCCCGTACCCCTGGTGGAAGACCGGGTGGTTCGGCTGCACCTCGGCTACCTTTCCTTTCACCCGCAACTGGGCCCGGTAGGAGCTGAGCATCCCCATCTGCCCCACCTCGCCCGAGATCCTTTCCACCAGCACCTGGTCGCCGTCCGGGAAAGCGATGGTCCCCCCTTCCGTCAGTTGCATCTGCTGTTTGAACCCGCCGTAGGAGGAGAAGAGGTGGGCGATAACCACCAGCAGGAACCCCGCGTGCATCAGGTGGGGCGCGATGCTGCGTCCCTTCTTCCTGAGGGCGTCGATGCTGCAGACAACTGCGTTCAGGAAGAGGATGGCGAGGAAGACGATGCAGAGCCAGAGCCACCAGGAAAGGGAGAGCGGCGCCCGTTGCAGCCAGAAGAGAAGCGGCATGTCGTTCAATCCCGACTCGCTGGCGCGGGTGAAGGAGCCGAGCGCCAGGGTAGCCATGACGCCGGTCATAAGCCACAGGCCGAGGTTGAGCGAGGTAAAACCAGAGTAGAGAGCTTTCAGCACTTGTTACGCTCCAAAAGTCAAATGCATCGCACGCGGATTAAACGGAAACAAAGACGATAACTGCAGATAAACCAAACCTTTACAACTTTACAACGGGTTTGAACTGCAACGTCTGCTTAGTGTCGTTCGTGAAAATTATTCTTTTGAACTCAGGCTTCTTTCCGAAGTTCAGAAGCAAACCTAATTCTTTATCTGAAGCTTTGAGATAATTCGTGAGCTGCGCATAGTGCTCAATACGTAAGGCTTCTGCAGCTTTGAGTTCCAAGATAATTAAATCCTGAACTAAGACATCTGCAAAATAATCTCCTACCAGGATGCCGTCGTAGTAAACAGGAATCTGCGTTTGCTGTTTCACCTCAAGCCCTAATTTAGTCAGCTCTATAGCTAGAGCGTTTTCATATACCTTTTCGAGAAAGCCGAAGCCGAGAGTGTTATAAACTTTGTAAAAAGCGTTCAGGATCTTGTCGGTAATCTGTTCGTGAATCATTTTCAGCCTCCCATGCACGAGAAGTCGAAAAGATTCTACCTGAAAAAATCAACTGCATCGCACCTGGATGACGTGGAAATAAAAACGATAACTTCAGATAAAACCTAACATGCTTTGTTTTTCTTCCAGGTTTATCTGCCTTTATCCGTGGTTTCCGTTAAATCCGTGTGCGACGCCGTTAAAAGCTGTGCGAGCTGCGCATCAGCAGGCTAACACCGAGGTAGGTGAACAGGGTCACGAAGAAGCCCGCGATACCCATCCAGGCAAACCCGCGATCCCAGGACTGCCCCTTCAGCCGCAGATGCAGATACAGCGAGTAGAAGACCCAGAGGATCGAGGTCCAGAGCTCCTTTGCGGTCCAAAGCCAGTAGGTCCCCCAGGCGTAGTACCCCCAGATCCCCCCTGAGATCATGGACAGTGAGAAGAAGGTGTAGCCCACCAGCGCCGCCCGGTACTGCAGGTCCAGCACCTGCCTCTTCCCCTGCACGAGGAACAGCCCGCCGAAGAGCGCGGCGATCCCGAAGAGGGCGTAGGCGAAGAAGGCGAGCGCCACGTGCAGTTCGAACCAATAGGTGTCCAGCACGGGTGGAAGCGGCATGTTGAGCGTGGGGAAAGGGGTCGCCAGGAGCGCGAAGAGTCCGGCCAAAAGACCGGAGCCCCAGGTGACGAAGCGCCCGTTCCCCGCCGCGCGCGCGTAGAGGAAGGGAAGCGCCATGAGCCCGATGGAGCTGGAGAAAAAGGCAAGGGTGTCCTGCGGCCCGATCAGCGGCAGCCTGCCGAGCGCGAGGCCCCGCGACCCGAGGTAAACGAGACCGGCGGCAACTGCTGCCAGGAACACGGGACGCCTGAAGGAAGCAAGGTAGAGCACGGCGGAGCTAATCAGCAGCCATTTCATCAAAGAACCCTCAAACCGTTGGAGGTTTTACTTGTAGCTCTTCCTGCGGAAGAGGCCGGTTTTCAGCGAGGCGATCCGGTCCAGGAAGAGCAGGCCGTCCAGGTGGTCCAACTCGTGCTGGATGGCGACCGCCTCGAAGCCGGAGGCCTCGATCTCCCGCACGGTCCCGTCGGGCTCAGTGAAGCGCAGCGTGAGCTCGGTGGCGCGCTCGACGTCGCCGGTGTAGTCCGGCACGCTCATGCACCCCTCGCGCATCACGGCGGCGCCGCTTCTGGCCAGGATCTCAGGGTTGATCATCAGCATCAGCCCGTGGTTGTTGTCCTTGCCGTGACGGTTCTTGGAAACGTCGATGACGCAAACGCGCAGCGACACGCCTATCTGGGGGGAAGCGACCCCGACGGAGCCGGGCCCGGCATGCATGGTGTCGACAAGGTCGTCCACCAGCTGGCGCACCCAGTCGTCGATCTGTTCCACAACCTGGCAGGGGGTCTTCAGTATCTGGTTCGGGTAGGTAACTATATTTCGTACAGCCATATCGTCAGAGCGAGACCGGTGTGATGAGCCGCACCGAAATCTCTACACTCAACTCCTTTTTCAGTTTTTCCAGCAGGTTTGTGACGTCTTCCACCGTCATACCGTTGGGAAGTGCCGCTTCCAGTACCAGCACGTAGACCGGGTCGTCCGGGGTCCCGATCAGCTTGGTGTTGAGGTCGGCGATGCTGACGCCGCGGTCGGCGAGCTCGCGGGTGACGCGGTAGACGATGCCCGATTTGTCGCTGCCGTAGACGGAGATCAGGCAGAGCTCCCCCACCGGTCCCTGGTAGCAGACCTCGTCGTCCTTCAGGGGACGGATGAAGGCGGAGAGACCGGTGTTGGCGTTCTTCAGCGCGAAGTCGGCTTCGAGCTGCTTCTTGGAGAAGGGCTTCTCGTGGGAGACGATCAGGATCATGGCGAACTCGCCCCCCAGCATGGTGCAGCTGGAGTCTTCCACGTTGCAGCCTAGCTTGTAGAGGACCTCGGAGGCGTCCGCGACGATGCCGGTGCGGTCCTTGCCGATGATGGTCACGGCGAAATGGGCCAGGTTGGGCTTGCGGCAAAGGTTCATTGTTTCTCCTTCTAAATATCCATCAGATCTTGTTGATAAAAACTTCACGCGGCTTGCTGGTGCCGTCGGAGGGGCCGATGACCCCTTCCTGCTCCATCTTCTCGATGATGCGGGCGGCGCGGTTGTAGCCGATGCGCAGGCGGCGCTGGATCATGGAGATGGACGCCTGCTTCGCCTCGGCCACCAGCGCCAGCGCGTCGTCGTAGCGCTCGTCGATCTCTTCCTCGTCGTCGCCCCCTCCCTTCTCGTCGGAGGCCTTCATCTCGAGGATCGACTTCTCGTAGACCGGCTTCCCCTGCTTCTTCAGGAACTCGACCACGCGCTGCACCTCGGCGTCGGAGACGAAGGCGCCGTGGGAGCGGAGCATCTTCGAGGTCCCCGGCGGGAGGAAGAGCATGTCCCCTGCCCCCAGGAGCGACTCGGCGCCGTTGCCGTCGAGGATGGTGCGGGAGTCGATCTTGGAGGAGACCTGGAAGGAGATTCTGGCCGGGAAGTTCGCCTTGATCAGACCGGTAATGACGTCGACCGACGGGCGCTGGGTGGCGAGGATCAGGTGGATCCCCGCGGCGCGCGCCATCTGGGCGAGGCGGGCGATGGATTCCTCGATCTCGCGGCCGGCGACCATCATCAGGTCGGCGAGCTCGTCGACGATGACCACGACGTAGGGGAGATGGCCGTGCTCCAGCTGGTCTTCCTTGGCCAGGAAGGCCTGGATCGCCGCCTCTCGCGCCTCCATGTCCTCCGGGTCCTCGAGATGGTCCGGCTCCTCGATCTCCTCGACCACCACGGTCTCGCGCGCCTTGTTCTCGGCAATTTCCTTCTCTTCCCGCTCCAGCTCCCGGTTGTAGGAGTCGATGTTCCTGACCCCCTTGTCGGACATGAGCCGGTAGCGGCGCCCCATCTCCTCGACCGCCCACTTGAGCGCGAGCGCCGCCTTCTTGGGGTTGGTGACGACCGGCAACAGGAGGTGCGGGATCCCCTCGTAGACGGAGAGTTCCAGCATCTTGGGGTCGACCATGATGATCCTGACGTCGGTAGGCGTCGAGGTGTAAAGGAGCGAGAGGATCATGGTGTTGATGGCGACCGACTTGCCCGAACCTGTCGCACCCGCAACCAGAAGGTGCGGCATCTTGGCCAGATCGGTTACCAGCGGGTTACCCGCGATGTCCTTTCCGAGCGCCAGCGGGAGCTTCATCTTCCCTTTGTGGAACTGCTCGGAGTTGAAGATCTCCTTCAGGGAAACCATCTCGCGCTCGCGGTTGGGGAGCTCGATACCCACCACCCCCTTGCCCGGAATCGGCGCCACGATGCGGATAGAATGGGCCTGGAGCGCCATGGTGAGGTCGTCCTGGAGCCCCGCGATGCGGCTCACCTTGATGCCGGGGCCCGGGGAGAACTCGTACATGGTGATGACCGGGCCTGGGCAGATCTCCACCACCTCGCCCTCGACGCCGAAGTCCTTCAGCTTCTTCTCCATGAGGCGGGCGTTCATGGTGAGGGTTTCGCGGTCCTGGCGTTTGCCGGCCTCGGGGATCGGGTCGAGCAGGGAGAGCGGCGGGGTGCGGAAGTTCCCCTCCACCTTGATGAACTCGAATGCCTCCTGGACTGGCGCGCTCTTCTTCTCGTCCTGCTTCTTCTCCTTCTTCACGGCGGGCGCGGGAGTCGGCGGCGCCACCACGGCCGGCTTTATCACCGGAGCCGCGTGAGGCTTCGCCTTCTCACCTTTCTCACCTTTTTCCTTCTTCTCCGCCGCAAGCTCGCGGTTCAGCGCCTGGCGCTGCTTGTGCTTCGCCCACCGCTCCTTGAGCGCCGTCACCCACCAGTTGGCGAAGAGGACGAAGGAGAAACGGGAAAGGAGCATGGCCGAGGCCGCCAGCATGGGGAGCAGGATGAGGAGCGCCCCGAACTTCCCGAAGCCGCGCTTGAGAAGTTCCGCACTCTGGTAGCCGACGAAGCCGCCGCTTGGCACCCGCTGCCCCAGGAACTCGGTGAACTGCAGGTTGAAGGCGAAGAGCCCCGACACCGAGACCACGAGCAGCACGAAGCCGACCGCCTTGTAGCGGCGCCACCTGATCGGGTCAGGCCCGAAAGCCCGGTAGGTCAGGTAGATGAGGGTGCAGGGGAAGATGTAGGAGGCGAGCCCGAAAAGCTGCAGGAAGATGTCCGCCAACTGCGCGCCGAAGCGCCCCCCCAGGTTGTGGGTCTGCATGGAGGTCGAAACGCTGTTGAAAGAGAGGTCCTCCCCGCTGAATGAGGCGAGCGCGACGCTGAGGAAGATCCCGGCGACGGCGAACGCCATCCCCTTCATCTCCTTGGTAACCTTCTCTTTTTTTTCTATCTTCTCGTCGGCCATAATAATCCGTTAAGTGCGGTTCAAGTTCAACGTTGAACGGGTTCTTTTACATCTCCAACACGAGCGGCAGTATCACCGGGCGCCTTTCCAGCGTCTTGTTGAAGAGCCGGCGCAGCACACGGCGCACTTCCAGCTTCACCTCGTTCCAGTCGGTCATCACCTCTGGGGTGACGAGGGCCAGGGTGTCGAGCACGACCTTCTTGGCCTCCTCCAGGTACTCCTGGCTGTCGTCCTCGAAGACGAAACCGCGGGAAACGATGTCCGGGCCGTAGATGATCTCGCCGCTGGTCTGGTTGATGCCGATGATGACCACGACCATGCCGTCTTCCGAAAGGTGCTTTCTATCCTTCAGCACCACGTTGCCGACGTCCCCCACCCCCTTGCCGTCCACGAAGACGCGGCCGGTGTTCACCTGGTCCACGATGCATGCCTCGTCCCCGGCAAAGAGGATGACGTCGCCGTTCACCGCGAGGATGCAGCGCTCCTCCGGGGTGCCGACCTTCTGGGCCAGCTGGGAATGCTTCACCAGGTGCCGGTACTCGCCGTGCACCGGGACGAAGAAGCGGGGCTTGACCAGGTTGTGCAGGAGCTTCAGCTCTTCCTGGCTCGCATGGCCCGAGACGTGGACCTCGGAAACCTTCTCGTGGATCACCTCGGCTCCGCGCCGGTACAGGTGGTTCATCAAGTCGGAGATGGTTTTTTCGTTCCCCGGGATGAAGCGGGAGGAGAGGATGACGGTATCGCCGCGCTCCAGCTTGATCTGCTTATGGTCGTCCATGGCGATCCGGATCAGTGAGCTCCTGGGCTCACCCTGGCTGCCGGTGGTGATCATGCAGACCTGCTCCTTGGGGAGCCTGGGGAGTTCCTTCAGGTCGATCAGGAGATCGTCCGGGATCTTCAGGTAGCCGAGCTCCCGCGCGATCTGCACGTTGCCGATCATGGAGCGTCCGTTCAGGAGGACCTTCCTGCCGCTTTTTTCCGCCGCGCGCACTACCTGCTGCACCCGGTGGATGTTGCTGGAGAAGGCAGCCACGATGACCCTGCCGGAACAGGCGGGGAAGATCTCCTCGAAGGCGTCCCCCACGAGCCGCTCGGAAAGGGTATACCCCTCGCGCTCGACGTTGGTCGAGTCGGCGAAGAGCGCCAGCACCCCCTTCTCGCCGTAGCGGGAGAAGGTCGCCAGATCGGTCAGTTCGCCGTCGACGGGGGTCTGGTCCAGCTTGAAATCGCCGGTGTGGATCACCACCCCTTCCGGGGAGCTTATGGCCAGGGCACAGCCGTCGACGATGGAGTGGGCAACACGGATGAACTCGACCTCGAAGGAGCCGAGCTGCACCGTGTCGCGCGGCTTGACCACCCTCAGGTCTACCTTTTGATCCAGCTCGAATTCCTTGAGCTTTTCCTTGACGAAGCCCAAGGTCAGCGCCGTCCCGTAGATGGGGGGATTGATATCCCTCAGCACGTAGGGGAGCGCACCGATGTGGTCCTCGTGGCCGTGGGTGAGCAGGATAGCGCGGATGCTGTCTCTCCTCTCGATCAGGTAGCCGATGTCGGGGATAACCACGTCAATGCCCAGCATGTAGGGTTCGGGGAACATGAGTCCGCAGTCGACGATGACGATATCGTCGCCGTACTCGAAGGCGGCCATGTTCAGCCCTATCTCTCCCAGTCCTCCCAGTGCTACGAATTTAAGCCCGGTGCTCTCTGTGCTGGATGGTTCCAATATCAATCCTTTATCTTTGTATCCCCGGCAAGGGAATCGTTGCCTGCAATTCCTTGCCCCGAGGAGGAAGCTCTCTAGCGCTGTCCCTGCTGCAGCGGCACAAGTTGCGCGATCCGGGCGTCGCAGCGCTTGATCCAATCCTCGCCCGGGGTATAAAGGCCGGCAGCGGAGATAAACGAGCTCCTCAGGGCGCGGTAGGCGATGAGGGCGCGGGGGACGTCGCCGCTTCTCTCGGCGGCCTCGCCGATGGCCCAGAGCTTCTGGGCGCTCTTTTCGACCACGGAGCTCCACGGGGTGTACATGTGGATTGCCGCCTCGTAGCCGGCCACGGCGGCGGTGAAGTTCCCGCTAGCCGATCCCTGCTCCCCCTTTTCGAACTGGGCGTGCTGGCGGTACAGCGTGTTCCCCCAGATGAGGACCAGCGAGATGAGTGCTATGGCGGCGATGTTGACCGCTGCGGTTTTTACCTTTTCCATTTATCGTTACGTCCTGTCCATCCGGTGCAGGGGATCATCCCTGGAAGAAGCGGGGCGCCACCGTGAGCAGGGTGCCAAGGAGGAAGCACGCCACTCCCGCGAGTACCGCCAGGGCCGCCAGGATATCGAACGGCGCGCGCAAGCGGTGGGATGCGGGGAATCCCCAGCAAACCAGGGCTATGCCCGCCGCGGCGAGCGCCAAGTAAGCCATCACCATTTAGTGAACCTCCAACCTTGCCGCGATAGCCTCGCGCACCTGCTCCATCAGTTCTCCTTCCGCGCCCGGCTTGACCGCTATGGGCGCGTCAAAGCTAACGGAGATGGTCCCCGGCCACAGTTCCAGGCGGTTGCGCGGATTTATCGCCCAACTGCCGTTGATGGTGAAGGGAACGATGGGCACACCCGCCTTTGCCGCCAACAGGAACGCACCGCGCTTGAAGGGGAGCAGCTTGCCGTCCTTGGTCCGGGTACCTTCCGGGAAGATGACCACGCTGGTTCCCGAGGCTATCCGCTCAGCCGCCTGCTTCATGCTTTTGAGCGCCTTCCTGCCGTCGCTTCTGTCCAGGGGAATATATCCCGCCCGCCTCATCGCGGCGCCGAACACCGGTACCTTGAACAGTTCTTCCTTGGCGATCCAGGAGAACAGGCGCGGGATGGCGAGGGTCAGTGCGAAGATGTCGAAGTTCCCCTGGTGGTTCCCCATATAGATGACGGGCCCCTCAGGTGGAACGTGGTTCAACCCGTTCACTTCAAGCCGGATGCGTGACGCGAACAGGGAGCCCAGGCTCCACATTCTGGCGCAGGCGTGCCCGAGACGACCGGAACCGTCGAAAAGCCCCCCGATCACCGCGGCGAGGCTGCATAACAGGGTGTACGGAACGAAGAAAAGTAAATAGATACAAGCTCTCAGCATGACCGGCTACGTTACTTTTTTTTATCTTAGGAGTCAAACCAATTATCGGTGCGGCCATCCCCCAACCCGCGCCAGTTCCAGCTTATGCATTTTACTTGTCCCATCCAGCACCCCGCTTTCCTCTGTGACCTTCGTGAACCTCCGGGTCCTCTGTGTTCCGCTTCCGTTTTTGCCGCAAAATATTGCTTTGCTAGAGGAGTATTTTGATGTAGCATCGGCCCTTCGTTGGGGTATAAAAGACACTTCTTCCATTTTTTAAATATTCATCGATAAAGGAGAATCCGCACATGGCCAGTCTGAACAAGGTGATGCTCATCGGGAACTTGGGCAAAGATCCCGAGGTCCGCTACACCGCCGGCGGCACCGCCGTAGCATCCTTCTCCCTCGCCACCACCGAGAAGTTCAAGGGCAAGGACGGCAACTGGGAAGAGAAGACCGAATGGCACAACATCACCCTCTGGGCGCGTCTTGCCGAGATCGCCGGCGAGTACCTTTCCAAGGGGAAGACCGTATATATCGAAGGGCGTCTGCAGACCCGCAAGTGGACCGACAAGGAAGGTAAGGATCGCTACACCACCGAGATCGTCGGCGAGAAGATGCAGATGCTTTCCAGCAAAGGCGAAGGGGGCGGGGGCGGTCAACGTCAGGCCAGGCCGCAGCAGGATTACAACCAGGGCGGCGGTTACGAAGAGCCGGTATTCAACCCGGACGACGAGATTCCGTTCTAGACCTGTCTGCAAACAATTTGAGAAGAAGAGAAACAAAAGCCGCTACCGACTAGGTAGCGGCTTTTCTCGTTTTGTGACCATTAACTTCACCTTTGACATGGATGAAAGACCTCTATATATTGCCAATACTTTATTACGTCAAATGAGGTTCCATTTAATTAGTCTCAGCAGTTTCCATTAGCGTGGAAAGGGTGGATGGACAGCTTTGTTTGCTGTCGGAAATTTAAAGATTACGTTCCGAAAAATTGATGAACCCACCGGTGAAGGGCCTTTTGGCTGAAATAACGCAAAAATCAGAACAGTCACTCTTCACGGAGGAACATTCACGCCTTGTAAAGGAACTCGCTCTCTTTTGGATATGAAGCGATGCCCAACCAGGGCGGTGGAGCGGTGGAACCCGCTCACCGCCTCACCCCGTTGGTGCCCCCCTAGGACAATCAGTCCGGAAACGATTTATTTGAGGAGACATAAATGACAACACCAGAAGTAAAAGGCACCACGTCGGCATCCTTTGTGGGTATAATTTTCATCATTTCCGCTGTTGCAATGTCCCTGGTATCTATCTCGGCAATCGAAAAATTCAGCATGTGGCATCTTCTGCTTCTGAGCATATTTGCATTGGTAGCGATGATCGGTTTGGGGTTGCTGAAGTTTAATTATCATGCTTGGCTCGCAGCTACTGTCTTCACAGCGATCAAGGTTGTGGTCGGGCTCAGTAGCATAACTGCCAGCTTCTCGCATGGAAACCCGGAAGCAGGTTCTCAGATTGCAATTCAAATGGGATGGCCCATCGTGATCCTTTACCTGCTCTACAGGTCGCGGGGCGCCTGTACCAGAAAAATTGATGGCCTCCCGTCCGCCGCTGTTGTGAAACGAAATCTGCCGGCATTACTGGCTGGTGCCGGAAGCTGCCTGGCGCTGTTAATCGCGTCGTTTTATGGCAATGGGGGAATGCTTCTGTTCTTTGGCCTGCCACTTTTGGCGCTAGGATCCGGGGTTTTCTACCTTATCGGTCTGAAAATTCAAAAACGGTGTGGTTGGAATTGAGCCGTCGCCCGTTTTGTTCTGAGATCCACTGTGGGACTTGAATCGTGCCTCGGGGGCAGGTCTTTATTCTTGAAATAAGACCAGCCCCCCTGGCTTGGTTGCGGGTAGTGGGGGAGAGAGGGGGAATGAGAGCATATTCTTTGCTGTTGGTCGTATTCACACTTCTTTGGATTGCCGCCCCATGCCATGCTGTCCTTTTTGACGAAGGGCGAAAGCCAAGGCAAATGATGCACCTAGATGTTAGAGCTCATCTGCAAAGCATGCAGTTCGATAAGTTGGATATGATGGCGGACCAACTCCGAAGCACCAAAAGCCGGTTTCCCGACGGCGGCTGGAAACTGCTTGCCTTTTATAGGTCATTCTACATAGCACCAGACTCGCCGGATTCACGGTTCGAGGAAACTATCGCCTTGGTGGAAAAATGGCGAGAGACAAACCCGACCTCAGTAACTGCACAGGTTGTGCTGGCTAAATTATGGCACGATTATGCCTGGAAAGCCCGCGGGACAGGTTATGCTGATCAGGTGAAGGCAACGGCGTGGCCCATTTTCGAAGAACGGATTGCGAGGGCATGGAGCATTATCAACGAGCCTGTGGGGCGGATTGCAAATTGTCCCGAAAGGTTCAACACGCAACTGATATTGCTTAAGTGCTTTGACGCCGGCGACAGAGAGGCGTTTGCAGAACTTTTGAAAGAAGCCATCGGCTTTGAACCTCAGTACTATGTCCTGTACGAATCAGCCTCCACATATCTACTGCCTCAGTGGGGAGGAGAAGAAGGCGAGTGGCAAAAACTGATGGAGCTTTTCGCACGAAACAACCTGGCTGGAGCGGGTACGACAATATACGCACGCACTGTGTGGAACATGTCGAGATATTACTATTTCAAGGATATGGGGATTTCCTGGGACCTTGCCAAGGCCGGATTCGAGCAGATCAGACGTGACTATCCCGGCTCTCTTTACATCCCTAATGTGTTTGCCAAATTTGCGTGCTTAGCTAACGATCGCGTGACACTCGCTCAACTCTTTGCTTCAATGGATACTGCGAGCTACGAATACGAGGTATGGGGGGGCGAGAAGCTGTTGAACTCCTGCAGGAGCATGGTAGGTTTGCCGCGCTTTCGTCAGTGGGATAACAGCAGGGACGGTAAAGTTCCCGATGCTTACGGCACCTCCGGCTTGTAAATCCGCTGATATAATCAGGGATTTCCTCAGGTAGTCTCACTGGGTATGCTTTAGTGCCCGTGGGCAGATCTTGTAGTGCACATTCAACCTCTGACAACTCCCCTTTACTCCTCGCTTATGCTAACATACCGCAGTCCATCCTGAATCAACCTGGCAGATGCCCTGCATCGTGCCTAGCATCGAGCCGTTTCATGCCCTTTTCGTCGATCCAGCCCGCCTCCCACTTGATTCCGGTGTTTAAGCTTTTCCTGCTTCCTGTGGGAGGCGGAATCCCCGCCGGCGTTTTGCTGGCCCGCTCCCAAGGCCTTGCTTGGCCCGTCACCGCAGGGCTCTACCTGGTTTCGGATGTGGTCCTTGCCGTCATGTTCGAACCGGTTCTGCGATTTTTCGCTGCAGTAACCAGGAATATCCCCTTCCTGGTGCGTTTCAACGCTGCCTTAAAGGCTGCCACGGCGCGAAGCGTTGCGCATGTCAGCGGCACCAGCACCGGCCCCCTTGCGCTCGTCATGATAGCCTTCGGCGTAGATCCGATGACCGGGCGCGCCACTGCGCTTGCCGTGGGTCATGGATTCCTGGCCGGCTGGGCCTTCGCAATCGCAGGAGATATGCTCTATTTCGCGGTCATCGCCCTCACCACCTTGCGCCTAAACTCCTACTTCAAAGACCCGAACACTACGATGCTCATCGTCTTGGCCGCGATGTTCCTCGTGCCCATGCTGGTTCGCAAGGCACAGGGCCACCGAGAGTGATGCGGCTCCAGGTCGCGGCTTTTGTCATTTAGAAGCTGAGAAGGTTTTAGTTGGAAAAAATATTTGATTTAGTATATGTGTACGCAATCCAGGTTTAGCGTTATGTCCCCGCAATTCTACGAAGGTGGGTATCATGGGAGTCTTGTTCCAGGTTGAACTGAGCTTCATGCCGATTCAGGATATCTTGCAGTGGATCGACATGAACCGTCTCACTTGCGTGGTCACCATTTCACGCGAGAACAACAGCGGCGTCACCTTCTATCTGGAAAAGGGAAAGCTGGTCCTGGCCGGGTCCCAGAAAAAGGGTTTGCAATTCGGCCAGTTCCTCGTGGCCTCTGGCGCGCTCTCCGAAGTGCAGGTATTCCAGGCGCTCACGGAAAGTAAGAGCAAGGGGGTATCGCTCACCAGGTACCTCGTCGAAAACGCCCTGGTGTCTTCCAGTGTCCTCGCCGATATCATGTCCGATCTGGTTGAGAAACTGATCCTCGACCTCCTCGCCAACAACGCCGGTTCAGTCTCCATCACGACTCCGCTCCCCGAAATACTCGCCAACGGGCCGATCGCTCTGGAAACGGCGCGGGTCCTCTTCAACGCCGTCAGGATCTACGACGAGCAGAACAGGGACTCGCTGCAACGGGACGAGGCGATCGAGGGGATCAACAAGCGGCTTTTCAATGAGGACTTCCAGCTTCCGGTTCTTCCCGGCATGCTCATGCAGCTGATTTCGCTCATGGAAGATGACAGCACCACGGTGCAGGAGATGGTCAAACTGATCATGACCGACCAGGTACTGATCTCCCGCATCCTCAAGGTTGCCAATTCTGCTTTTTACTCGGTGTCCGGGCAGGTGGACTCGATCCACTACGCCATAGTCCGGCTTGGGATGCGCGAGGTGCTTAACATCGTGACCGGAATCCAGGTGCTCTCGATGCAGAATCGCGACATTCCCCAGGAAAAGTTTCAGGCGATCCTCGATGGCGCGTTGAAGACGGCATTTCTGGCCAGCGGGCTGGCCAGGCAGTTGAGGGAGGATCCGGAAGAGGCGTTCCTTGGCGGGTTGCTACTTGATCTCGGCAAGACGGTCATACTGAGTGTTGCCAAGGATTTCGAGATAGAGGAGTCGGTCTTCGATGAGCTCATGCATTCCCGGCATGCTGAAATCGGGGCGATGATAGCCAAGAAGTGGAATTACCCCGAGTCGATCCAGAATCTGATCCGCTACCATCACAACCGCAACTTCGGCGAGATCGTCAATAGGATGATCGCGCTTCTCCAGGTAGCAGACCAGGCCGTGCAGTCCCCGTCCGGAAAGGTGATAGATCCGAAGCTGCTCGATTCCCTCGACCTCCCTCTGGAAGCGGTTATGGAGGTCCATTCGAAAGCAATGGATTCCTTCAACCAGATAAAATCCATCTAAGCAACATCGACGGTCACGCACGCTGCCCCTAAAGGTGTCTCTACCTTAGTCCGACCAACATGAGGGCCGAAAGGGTTGCGCCGCTGACCAATAGCCACAGTGTCGCACCATGTAACAGCGGACGAGTGCCTACCTGCTTCAGCACTTCCCTCGACAGCCCCGCCCCTACCAAAAAAAGTGCGACAACCAGTGCCTGTCTCGACATCACCGCTACTTTTTCGAACTGATCTATGTATTGCGGCAGAAGGCTGCGTGTTGCAGCCGCCAGCACGAAGCCGATGATGAAGAGAGGGACCGCCGCCTTTCCCGTTCCCCCCTTGATGGAACTTACGGCGACTACGACTGGCGTGATCCAGATGGCCCTGGAAAGTTTGACCGTGGTACCGATAGCCAGGGCCTGACTCCCATAGGATGCTGCTGCGCCGACCACGCTGCTGGTATCGTGAATGGCAAGTCCGGCCCAGGTACCGAACAGCTCCTGGTTCAGGTGCACCAGGTGGCCGAAAAAAGGGAATAGCAGCAGCGCAACGGAATTCAGCATGAAAACGGTCGCCATGGCGACGGCAATCTCATGGTCTTTTGCCTTGATTACCGGAGCCATTGCAGCGATGGCGCTCCCCCCGCAAATCGCGGTTCCGAAAGAGATAAGGGCGGCCGTATTGCCGCCGACGCCGTACATCCGGCCGAGAAAATATCCCAGCAACAAGGTGAAACATATCCCTGTCGTGGTGTACAGCAGGGACCCTTTCGCTGCCGAAACGATTTCACCGAGGCTGAGCCCGAAGCCGAGACCCACAACCGAGACCTGAAGCACGACTTTACTCCACGTCCCCGATCTTCCGGCCCACGGGTTCCCAAGGAACAGACTGAAAAGAATTCCGGCGACTAGAGCGCCGGCCGTGCTCACCTGCGGGATCGCACACGCTGCCAGACAAGCGATAAAAAGGACCTTCCTTGCATTTGCCCCGTTCATGCCCCCTCCACTTGATATGATAATTGTGATATATAGTGCCAAGTGACGATAAATAAAAATTCAAAATTTTCATCTAAAGCATCAGTAGCGTTTATGAGGAAAGCATGGCGATAACGTTGAGGCAGTTGGAGATATTCCAAAAGGTTGCAAGTTGCGGGCATGTGACGAAGGCAAGCGAGGAACTTGGACTGACACAATCGGCGGTCAGTATGGCAATTGCAGAGCTGGAACGCTTTGCAGGTGCTCCCTTGTTCGAACGAATAGGGCGCCGGCTCCTCTTAAACGACCGCGGACGCAATATCCTTCCCGACTCGATCGAGGTGCTGAACAAGGTCTCCGGCATCGAAAGGTACCTTAACGACTCCATAGGCGAACCGGTCGGAATCTTGAGGGTCGGTGCCAGCACCACAATCGGGAACTACCTGCTGCCACTTCTTGTCGGCGCCTTCGACCGCCGCTTCCCGCGGGCTAAAGCTCTTTTAAACGTAGGTAACACCAAGCAGATAGAGATCGCAGTCGAAGAGGGGGAATGTGATCTTGGTCTGATAGAGGGGCCGTCGCATCTGTCGACGCTTAGAGTTGAGCCCTGGCGGGATGATGAGCTGGTCGTGGTCGTGGGCAGGGAGCATCCGCTGGCGGCGCCGCGTTCGGCGTCGGCAGCAGACCTTGAGCAGGTCGACTGGATCATGCGGGAAAAGGGGTCTGGGACCAGAGAGGTATTCGAGGACGCCATGGCTGCAGCAGGAATAACCTGCAAGATAGCGATGGTGCTAGGCCACACTGAAGCAATAAAGAAAGCGGTCGAGGCAGGGCTGGGCGTTGGTTGCCTTTCTAGAATGGCGGTCCAGCGCGAAGTAGAAAACGGGTGGCTGGTGGAGGTCGCCACCCCGCTGAAGCTGCGGAGAAGCCTTTTCATCGTCACCAGGGAGAGCCAATACACCTCGAAACTGATGTCGGCGTATCTTTCCCTGCTGGAGAAAGAGAAAGAGCAATCCGGCGCAGGTCGTCCCTAGAGTTGAGGTGAACTGCGTCCTACCGTTCAGCCATCGACGGGATGGGCAGGCGTATCCAGCAACAACTGGTAGAATGCCAGGTCGAGCCACCTGCCGAATTTGAATCCGACCTGTGGCAAGGTGCCAACGTGCTTGAAGCCAAGTTGCTCATGCAGCGTGATACTTCCGGTGTTCGCAGCATCGATTGCACCTACCATTGCATGCACGTCGTTCTCCCGCGCCACCGCTATCAATTCCCGCATCACAGCCCGCCCGAGCCCCTGCCCACGATGATCCTTGTGCACATAAACGGAGTGCTCCACTGTGTACTTGTAGGCAGGCCAGCTTCGAAACGTGCCATAGCTGCCGAATCCCAGAAGCACACCATCGTTGTCCTCGATGCCGACCACCGGAAAGTTGCCGGCACGCTTCGCGGCAAACCAATCGACCATCGTTTGCCGCGTCCGGGGCTTGTAGTCATAGAGCGCGGTCGAGTTCATGATCGCATCGTTGAAAATTTCCAGGATCGCATCCGCATGTCGCTCGAAACTGCAGCGCACGGTCGAGTGCTCATGCTCTCTCATCGCGCTTTCCTCACTATTTCCATACCAGCACCTCCGCCAGCATCAACTTCTAACTATTTACCTGAATCTCCCGCCTTAGTCACGCTGAAAATTGTGCCTGTTCCTTGAGTCACAGATGAGAGGAGCAGAGTGTAAATAAATGAAAAAGCCCCCCCGGCTGTCGCCAGGGGGGCATCGGTGAGGTTCAAGGTTGAAGACTGATTGGGTTGGACCAGGGGCCGGCCATGTCTCCGCGCTTACCCCTGATCCTGAGCCAGTTGAGCTGCGTGCGATTCAATCCAGTTATCGGTATCTTCTGGCACTTGGTCGACCATACTAGAAGCCTCCAGTTTCCTTCCAGGCCGGGGTCCGCTTCGCAGGCCCATACTTCATATCCCTTTGCCCCCACTATCTTTGTGATTGACACTTCGGGATGACCTTTCTTGTCGAAACTGACCCTGAAATCCTTAGGACGTTCAAGGACGGCGGCGGAAGCAACTGTTCTGTCCGCAGAGTGATTGAGACCGAAGGCCTCCTGTAACGAGGGGTCTTTCGCGGTGATCACCTTGGCCAAACCCAAAAGAAGGCCAAGATTTTGGTCGATCAACTGGCGATCCTCTTCGCAGGCCTTGGTCTTTTCGGGGTCTCCTTTCAAGGAACCGGCAAAATTGGTCGCGTAGCGTTCATGAAGCTCGCTATAAAACTCGGGCGTGGGGATGAGCGATAACATCCGGTTGAACATCTCCGTGTTATAGGTCGCATTCATCGCTGCGGATTTAGAGATCAATTCAGGATGGCTCAATTTACTCGTCGGCATATGCTACCTCCGAATTAGGTATTTTTAATTCTGTGAAATGGTAGCCGCGCATTCGCCGATGTCAAAAAAAAAGTTGAGCCCCTCCGATTACTCGGATCTGCGTGGCGTGAGGACAATACGTCATATTTGAATGGGAAATGGCATTTTTGAAACGGAAATGCAACATTTGAAAGGAATATGCCATTTTCGCTCCGGAAATGACATATTTGATAAAGAAGTGACGTTTCCTGCTCCGATTTGAAAAGAATATTGCGTTTCCTGCTCCGAAAATGGCATATCTGAAAAAAATATGACATTTTCGCTCCGGAAATGACACATCTGGAAAGAAAATGACGTTTCTTGCTCCGGAAGTGGCACATTAGAAAAAAATGACGTTCCCGCCTTCCCGGGGTAGCGAAGTCCGGGAGTTTTTTTCGCCAAGTCCTCAGCAAACAGCCATAGGAAGCCCCTCGGTGAAATAGAAGGTCGCTCCGCGACCGGGCTCCGCCTCCGCCCACACCTTGCCACCGTGCATCTCGATCACCCGCTGCACGGTGGCGAGCCCGATGCCGGTGCCATCGAACTGCGCGGTGGCTTCCAGCCGCTCAAAAGGAAGGAATATCTTGTGTGCATAGGCCATGTCGAAGCCGATGCCGTTATCCCTGACAAAGAAGACGCTTTCCCCGCCCTTCCGGACAGTCCCGAACTCTATCCTGGCCCTGTCCGTCTTGCAGGTGTATTTCCAGGCATTGCCCAAAAGGTTGTGCAGGGCCAGCCTCACCAACCCTTGATCGAACTGCCCCCAAACTCCGGCAGCAATCTATAGCTCAACCTGGCGCATACGCTCCTGGTCACCAAACTCCTTCACGATCTCGGCCACCATCGTGCTCAGGTCCACGGTCTCCCTGGCCATTTCCCTGCGCGTCACCCTGGAGAGCAGCAAAAGCCCTTCAACCAGATGCCCCATTCGCGATGCGCTGGCGGCAATACGCTCCAGGTAGTTCCTTCCTTCCGGGTCGAGCTGCTCGCCATACTCCTCAAGGACGATGGCGCTGAAGCAGTTCATGCTCCGCAGCGGCCCCCCCAGCTCATGGGTGACGGAGTAGCAGAAAGATTCCAGTTCCTTGTTAATGGCGGTGAGTTTCACAGTCCGCTCCTGGACCCGCTGCTCCAGCTCCTGGTTCAATAGGCTCAGTGCGTCATGGGCTTCGAGCGCTTCCTGTTCGGACTCCTGCAGTTTCTTCGCCTGGTCGCGCAGCACCTCATCGGCCAGCAGCCAGCTAATGATGTCGGCAGTCTGCCGGCAGAGGAGATCGAGCCGGCGCAGCGTCGCTTCGTCGGGGCGATGGACGGCCTTGAAATGCGTCGATAAAACTCCCACCACCTCGCCTGACCAGCTCAAAAGCGGCGTGGACAGAACTCCCTTCACCCCGGCGCGCCGTTGCATTTCCAGTTCCTCGCTACCCGCAAAAAGATCGCTTCTTTCAACGTCCTCGACGACGACGCGCTGATCGGTGGCAGCTGCCGTCCCGTAGGTGCCCTTACCCTTTATACGCTGGTTCCAGTGGTCCACCCACCACTGCGGGAAACCCTTCTGGACCGCGATCATCAACTCACCGGTTTCCGGGTCCCGGAGCTGGATATTGCCGAAATCAGCCTCCGTAATCGCCATCGCTGCCTCGATGACCTCAGTCAGGACCACGTCCAAGTTGCCTCTATGCACGAAGAGAGTACTGAGCTTCTGGAGGCGCATCATGACGTCGAGTTCGCAGGCAAGCTGCCGTTCCGCTTCTTTGCGCTCCGTTATGTTCTCTATCAGCGCAACGGTCCAACGGGGTGTGTCATCACGATCGCGAACCAGGGAGACGCTCTTGCGCACCCATATCTGGCCGCCGTCTTTGGTCACATACCGGTTTTCGACGGTGAAGTCGGAGATCTCACCCGCGATCATGCGGCGGTTCAGCTCCATGTTGTCTTCGCGGTCTTCCGGATGGATCAAAGACGGGAGGTCCATCTGCTGCAACTCCGGCAGGGTGAAACCTGTAATGGCGGTGAACGCTGGATTGATATCGATGAAGCGCCCCTTCAGGTTCGCCATGGCAAAGCCGATGGTGGCACAGTTAAACGCGGTGCGTATTTTTTCGTCAGCCCCGGTCACGGCGGAGAGAAGAATGTCATCGAAAGATTCGCCGCGGTTTTGTGCGCTGCGCCCGGCTACCAGTAGTGCCGCCAGGAAATACAATTCACCGAGGTACAGGGTGAAGCGCCCCCCCCATCCCACTGGGCTCCCTACGCAGTGTTGAAGGAAAAACCCGCCCATCCCTATGGCAGTCAGGCAGAGCGCAGCCGCATACCACAGCAGGAAAGGTTCCCGGTTACGCTGGTAGGTCGCAAAGAAGAGCATGAAGGAAAACAGATACAGCAGTATTCCGGAACCGAGCACCACTTGCCGGACCGGTGTGGGGCCTGTCCCCTGTACGAAAAAGAGTGGAAGTATCCCCTTGCTGCTCCCCAGCGCGAGCAGGGCGATGAAGAAGATGACCATGCCGTAGGAAAAAGCGAGCAGCATGGGGCGCCAGCGGGGTGTTGTCTGCGGATTCTTCCCGGATGCCAGGATAAATGCGGCAATGGCGTGCAAAAGCCCAGCCAGGGCAGCGGCGCTGTTATAAATGGTGACATTGAGATTGGCGCCGCCTGGGAACCCGCGCACGATACCGGCCAGGATGCCGCTTGCGCCAATCCCAAGCATCGCGGCTCCCAGCAACAGCATCTTCAATCGCCCGGACGCCTGGTAGTTGCGAGCCGCGATGACTGTCAACACCAAGCTGATGCAGCCTACGAATATGGTATTAGTTAAGAATAGAAGCCACGGTGGATCGTAGCTGACTTTTGGGGCGGGCATCTGGTGCAGAAAAATTATCGGCAGCGGCAAGACGATCGCTGGCAGCAAGATATAGCGACATCGCATCTCTATCAGGAATGTCAGCATGACGCCTGTGCCTCCTCACAATAACAAATTGCGTTAATTAATAAAGTCGAATACTCTACCATGTTGCTGCATTGTCTTCAACCTTTTTTCAGATCAAGTTACTGGGTGATTAAGCCTGCAGGCGAAGAAAATTCAGAAAAAGAAGTTGACAATTCCTCATCTAAAGGTATCATCCCCGCAACTTGAAATTTGGATAGACGATAATACTCAACCATCCGCGAGGGTGGGGCGGAAAGCCTATAGGGTCTCACCGAGACAGCCGGGTTGCCGAAATATCACGAGATATTCCGGTCCCGGCTTTTTTGTTTCCAAGGATGAAACGGGGGGCAAGTCGCGACAGGCGCCTTGAAAGGCGCGGGTATGATGCCGGGCGGTGTTCCCGGCACCAACATCGATGGTGGTAGACGATAATACTCAACCATCCGCGAGGATGGGGCGGAAAGCCTACAGGGTCTCACCGAGACAGCCGGGTTGCCGAAATATCACGAGATATTCCGGCCCCGGCTTTTTTTGCGCCATAGCTTAGGAAGGCTTCAGTCATGTACAAGATCTTTCGCCTGCCATTCATAGCGAACGTTGTTCGCCCCTTGTTTCTCTGCTGCTTCCTCCTGTACCTGAACGGATGCGCAGCCATGAACAGGGCTGCCGAGCCATCGTCTCTGAGCCCGGCTCCCATTCAGAGGGAGATCGAGCGGAACGCCTTTCCGGTAACTGCAGGTGATGACGTCATCGGCACCCTGGCAGTGGTGAAGTTGGAGAAGGGTGACACCCTGCCCGACATCGCCCGGCATTTCAGCCTGGGTATCAACGCGATAAGTGCCGCCAATCCAGGTGTCGATGTCTGGGTGCCAGAACCGGGGAGGGAGGTGATACTCCCCTTGACCTTCATCCTCCCCGATGCCCCCCGCAAGGGGATCGTGGTCAACCTGGCTACCATGCGTCTTTTCCGCTTCAAGGGGAACATCGTGTCGACCTACCCTGTAGGTGTCGGCACCTCCGAGCGGCCGACTCCTACAGGTAAGATGCGCGTGGAAAGAAAGGCTGCCCTTCCCACCTGGCGCGTGCCCGCTTCAATTGCGGAAGATCACAGGAAAAAGGGAGATCCTCTCCCTGCGGAAGTCCCGCCGGGTGCCCTCAACCCCTTGGGCGAGCGCGCGCTTTATCTGAGCAAGGCCGGCTACTTAATCCACGGCACCAACAAGCCGGCCAGCATAGGCCTTAAGGCGACGAACGGGTGCCTGCGACTCTATCCGGAGAACGTAACGGCGCTCTACGAGGAGACCCCGGTGAACACCCCTGTGTTAATCGTGAACCAGCCATATCTCGTAGGGGAACGCGATGGGGTCCTGTATCTGGAGGCCCATGCGCCCAGGGAAAGCTCCGGCGCCCTGGAGTGGGAGAAGCTGTCGGCAAAAGTCAGGAAGCTGGAAAAGAATTCCGGTCGCGGGCTCGACTGGAAAAAGATCTCTCAGATACGTATGGAAGCCAGGGGTGTTCCTGTCCCCATCTTGGCCTTAGGTCCAGACGCTGGGAAAGAGAGTGTCAAACCGGTAACTCTCGAACACCCGCCCCAGGTATTCGGCGCCCCGGAGATACCAGAGCTGCGATTAGACGCCTGGTATGTCCTGGCTGCCAACGTGCGCGAGGAGTTGGAGGCTCGGCGGATCGCCGCCATCATCAACCACCAGGGTCCGCCCATCCCGGCACGGGTCTTGTCGAAGAGCGGCAACAGCTACCGTGTCATCGCCGGCCCCTTCGATAACGCCGGCGTGGCCAAGGAGGCGGTGAGACGCCTGAAACTCGACCTGGAACTCGATGGGATATTGATCGATCCTGTTGCAAAGATGTAGCAAATCCTGCCTGTCCATTGTGCAGGCCGGATGTCATGAACTACCCGCGGTTGCGTAAAACAAACCAACAATTAGGAGGTAACTAGTCATGAAGAAAGGTGCTCTTTTGGTCACGATGATGCTTGTTCCCGCTGTTGCCATGACGGGATGTGCGACGTCAGGGGATCTCGCGAAGGTGCAGACGCAGGAAAGGGCGATCGGCGCTAAAGCCGATCAGGCATTGCAGGAAGCGCAGGCTGCCAAGGCCACGGCGGATGCGGCCAAGGCACAGGCCGATGCTGCAGCGGCTCGGGCGGAAAATGCGGCAAAAGCGGCAGAGGAAAGAGAAAAGCTCGCCGCCGAGAAGGAAAGGCTGGCCGCAGAAAAGGAAAAGGCTGCCGAGGAGCGGGAAAAGATCGCGCAAGAAAAGGGAGAGCGGGCTGACGCCGCTTTTTACAAGTCGATGAGGAAGTAACTGCGTTGAGTCTCCCCCTCCCCTTCTCGGACCGAAGCGTTACGGCGCGCAAGCCCGTCAAGGGAGGGGGGAACATTAATTCGCAGACAGTGCTTGATGGGCAATGGGTGAAGGTGAAGGCGACGATGGAAGTTACAACTGTAAGCAGGAAATGGAAGCAGCTTTGCCTTTTCATTGTCCTTGCTGCATTAGTTTTCCCGGCGGGCGGATGCAGTCATCTCGACGGCTCATTCCGCGCCGCTTCCGCATTTGAAGCAGCCGGCAGCCGTTCCGACCAGGGAGATTACCCGGCCGCTTTGAGCGGATACGAAGAGGCATTGAAGAAGTACCCCGCCGCCGGGGACAGGGCTTTGTTCGAGATGGGGATCATCCACGCCCACCCGAATAACCCGCAGAAGGATTATGGCAAAGCGCTGGAGTGCTACCGGACCCTGATTAAGGATTACCCCCGAAGCAGTTACAGGCAGGACAGCGAGATGATGGTTTTTTACCTCGCCAATGTGACGATGAAGGATAAACTCCTCGACTCCCAGCGAAACGAGATCGAGGTTCTCCAGCGCGAGGTAAATAAGCAGCGGGACGAGATAGCAACCCTGCAGCGGGAGATCGGTGACAAGGAAGGCGAAATTGCCTCGCTGCAGCAGGAAATAGCGGCGCTGGAGAAAGCCGCTTCTCTTCCCCCTGCGGTCATTAAGGGACCGGCCGACAAGATCCTGATAGAGAAGAAAGAACGACGCTTGACCCTGATGGCGAAGGGCGAGGTGCTCAAAAGCTACAAGATTTCTTTGGGGGGAAACCCCAACGGTCCAAAGGAAAGGCAGGGCGACAACAAGACACCGGAAGGAACTTACCAGATCGATTCGAGGAACAGCGACAGCCAGTATCACCTCTCCCTTCATATCTCCTACCCCAACGAGCGGGACAAAAGGCGAGCCAGGCAAATGGGGGTTTCCCCGGGCGGAGACATCATGATTCACGGGATGCGCAACGGCTTCTCGTGGTTTGGCGAATACCACACCTCCATCGACTGGACCAGGGGATGTATCGCCGTAACCGACAATGAAATACAGGAGATAAGTGAACTGGTGCCAAACGGCACTGTCGTGGAAATATCCCCATAGGCGCGCCCAGCAGCTTAAGCAATGCCGCCGTTGTTATCGTTGAGCGTCACCACCGAACGCCCCACCTTGGCCGCAAGAACCTATCAGACGAACTGCCGATTCCAAGCAAATACAACTAAATACAAATCCCCACGCCTCCCACTCAAAGGCATAGCACACGGATTTGACGGATAACGCGGATAGAATCAGACTGATCTTGGGAAAGCATCAGCGTCTAATCCTCGGTAATCGTTTTTAATCCGCGTCATCCGCGTGCGATGCCTCTGCCTTGGGTTGATAAATAGTTTTAACCGCTCCCGGTTTGTGCTAGTTATGTAGGACGTTTTCCCAGCCGTCTGTTCCCGCCAAGGAGGTTGACTATGAAGATCCGGAAGAAAATTCTCGATTTCGAGTATGAAGAGGTTCTGGAAGTCAAGTACCGCGAGCTGATACGGGTGGGCTGCGCCGTCGCTGTCGGTTGCCCGGATTGACTCAAGAAGCACTTCGCGGTCGCGAAGCAGGCTGGCGCCACTGAAGCGGAGCTGAACGAGGCCATGGCCTACGGCATGATCGCCCCGTCGGGAAGGGCGAAAAACTTCGTGCTCGGCATGAAGGGGACGCTGGACGAGTTGTAATCAGGCCGCAGAGTCTGATCCGCAGTTGGCGTGCAATAGCAGCTTGGGCCGGGACCTCCAGGGACCGGCCTTCACTTTTCGTAAGCGAGAGCCCATAGATCTTGAAGCGTCTTTTCATCAAAAAGAGAAGGAAACCGGTCTCCATACGCCGCAACGTCGCCGCGCTTTCGATGCCGGTGCTCCTGTCGTCCCTGTTCCAGCGCCTGGTTTCCATTGTCGACATCTTCATGGTAGGCGGGCTGGGAGCTGCAGCTATCGCCGCCACCGGCCTCGGCCAGCTGCTAATCTTCGTGACCATGACGGTGTTCTGGGGACTTTCCACCGGCGCCAACGTGGTCATAGCGCATCTGTGGGGAGCTGGGCGCCACCTCGAAGCGCGCCGGGCAGGGTTCGCCTCGCTTTTGCTTTGCGCCCTCCTCGCCGTGGCGGCGACGCTTCTGGGGAGCGGTTTCGGCAGCGAAGTCGCTACTTTCATGGGGGCGAGCCCCGATGTCCTGGCCTACGCCTCCCCCTACATCCGGCTGGTATTTCTCTACTTCGCCTTCACCGCCGGGCTCAACATCCTTTCCGCCATCAGCCAGGGTACCGGCAACACCAGGACGCCGATGGAGGCAATCCTCCTGGTCAACATCCTGCACGTGGTCATCGCCTACCCGCTCATCTACGGCAAGTTCGGCTTCCCACGCTACGGGGTGATCGGGGCAGCTTACGCCATCAACATCTCGGAAGCGGTCGGTTTCAGCTATCTGCTGATCCAGTCGCTCAGGAAGGGGTACCTGAAGATCGGGCCACCCGACCTGGTGCTATTGAAAAAGGTGTGGAAGGTCGGCTACCCTGTCGCGCTGGAGCGGATAGCCCAACAGTCGGGGCAGCTTTTCTACTCCAAGTTCATCATCGGCTACGGCACTGCCGCCTACGCGGCACACCAGATCGGCCTCTCCATCGAATCGCTCTCCTTCATGCCGGGGGCCGGCATGGGGATCGCCGCCGCCACCTTGATGGGGCAGTCGCTGGGGGCCAAAAAGCTCAGGCGCGCCCACATGAGCCACACCGAGGCGCTACGGCTCGCCATCATCGTCATGGCCTGCATGGCTTGCCTCTTTTTCTTCATTCCGCACCACCTGATCGCCCTCTTCACCAGCGACCCCGACGTCATCGAAAAGGGGAGCGTCTTCCTGAAGCTGGTCGCCTTCGCCCAGGTGCCGCTCGCCATCTCCTTCGTCTATGCCGGGAGCCTGCGCGGCACAGGCGATACGCACTACGTATTCCTGGTGACCCTGGTCGCCATGTGGGGGATCAGGGTGCTTCTCTCCTACGTCGCCGCGGTCCCGCTGCATCTCTCGCTCTACGCCGTCTGGGGGGTGTTCCTGGTGGACTGGTTCTTCCGGGCGGGCGCCTTCTACTGGCGCTACCAGCGCCGGGACCTGCACAGCGTGATCATCTAGGCGATGCAGCTCTCCTTCGCACCCACCGTTGACATCGACGAGATACAGAGACGGCTGGAACTGCTCCTGGTCCCGGGCCCTCTCCTCGACGCGCCGCTTTCCTTGAGGATTGACCGCCTCGCCCGCTCCTTCGCAGGCTACGCGGCGAGTTATCCCCTGCCGCTTTGGGCTCCGGGGCTCGTGATCGACAACGAGATGCGGAGCCTGACCGAGGCGCTCCTCCCGATGGCTGAGATCCGCCCTCTTTTCGAGCGCCTGCTTAAGAAGGGGTGCCGCTTCTCCCCTCTTCTCTCCGGCTGCTACCTCCACAGCTCTGCCTGCTGGGTAGATTTCCTGCAGCGCCTGCACCCTCCTCTGCCGCTGGCTAACCCCGCCGCTACCCTCTCCCGGCTGGCCGAAGACTTTGAGGCGCGGCGGTGTTTTCTCTTCTCGCTGATGCTCCCACACCACTACGGCGGCGGCTTCGACCGCTATCCCCTGCAGTCGCAGTGGCTTTCCGGGTGGCTAAAGGAGCGGGCGGGAAGTTTTATCCGGGGGATCCGGGTCCTGGACAGCGCCTGCGGCAGCGGCGAGGGGACCTACAAGGTTGCGGAACTGCTGCAGGAAGCTGGTTATTCTGGGAGGAGTTGCGAGGTGCACGGGTCGACTCTGGAAGAGATCGAGCTCTTCGCGGCGGCTCATCTCTACTTCCCGCACGACCCGCAGCGGGAACGGGAGTACCGGGCGCGGACGGCGCCGCTTTTAAGCGCGGACGATCCCCCCAGGTTCGAGTTTTACCTGGACCGGGTCGGTTCCGTCCCACAAAGGGAGCCGTACCACCTGGTCTTATGCAACGGCCTTTTGGGCGGGCCGCTACTGCACGATGACGCCGCGCTCGACGCGGCCTTCGCCGGCCTCGCCGCACGGCTTCTCCCCGGCGGGGTCCTATTGGCCGCCGACCGCTTCCACGCAGGGTGGCGGATGAGGGTGCCGGCGGAGAGGCTCAAGGAGTTGATGCAGTTGCATGGGCTCACGCCGATCGAGGTGCCGGAGGGGATCGCAGGGAAGAAAGGCGTCGCACGCGGATGACGCGGATTCCTGCGGATTAATCTGGATAAACAGTGTGAGGTTCTTTGGTACAGAGACGTAAAGGTCTCCACGGGGTTGGTTGATCTGCAGTTATCGTCTTTGTATCCGCGTCATCTGTGTGCGATGCAGTTGTCTGCGGGTTCTCTGTAGCCTCGCCTACCCTTCGAGGGAAACGGACGCTTTTACCCCGGACTCGCTGATCAACGGGGGATCTTGCAAAAAAAGGGACGCAGCCTGATGGCCCGTCCCTCTAACTTTAACTTCTCAATCCGCTCTATTCTTAATCTTAATCTGATTCCCTCTTCCTTTACGCCTTAAGCAGCACGCCTCCCCATGAAAGCCCGCCGCCGAACCCCATCATCAGCACCGTCTCGCCGGGCTTGATAACGCCGTTTCTTCGGTTCTCATCGAGCGCGAGGCCCAGCGACGCAGCCGCGGTGTTGCCGTAACGGTCGAGGTTCAGCAGGAACTTATCCTTGGGGATCCCGGTCTTCTTGGAGATGAAGTCGATGATCCTGACGTTCGCCTGGTGCGGGATGATGTGGTCTATTTGCTCCGGCTTTATCCCCGCCCGCCCCGCCAGGTCTGAGATGATGCGCGGGATGACGTCGGTGGCAAAGGTGAAGACGCTTTTGCCGGCCATCTTGAAGGTGTTCTCCTTGAGCGCGATGCTCTCGGCGCTGATCGGCTTGCGCGACCCGGAGGAAGGAACCTGGATCAGCTCCCACCCCCTGCCGTCGCTCTGCATCATGGTGTGCTGGATCCCCTTGCCGGACATCCCGGCACCGAGAACGACGGCGCCGGCGCCGTCGCCGAAAAGCGGGGCGCTCCCCTTGTCGTCGAAGTCCAGTATTTTCGAATAGGTATCGGCGCCGATCAGCAGCACCTTGCGGTATTTGCCCGACAGGATCAGGTTGTCGGCGACCTCCATCCCGTAGATGAAACTGCTGCACACCGCATTCATGTCGAAGGCGAAGGCGCGCTCAGCTCCGATGTTCTTTTGCACCATGCAGGCGGTGGCGGGAAGGATCATGTCGGGGGTGGAAGTGGCGACGATGATGCAGTCGATCTCGAGAGGGTCGAGGTCGGCGTTCTCCAAAGCGCGCAGGGCGGCGCCGGTGGCGAGGTCCGAGGTCGCTTCCTCTTCTGCGGCGAAGCGGCGCTCGCGGATGCCGGTCCTGGAATGAATCCAGGCGTCTGCATCATCAACAAGGTACTCAAAGAAGCTATTGGGGACGACACGGGCGGGGACGTGCCCGCCCGTGCCAAGGATTTCCGCATGCAGCATGTCAGTGCGCCTCCCTTGCTTCCCGCGAATGGGATCGGGAAACGCAATGTTTATCTCATAATAAAATACCGTTTGTCAATTAATTTGACTCTCCTTATCGAAAATGGCATCCACCACCCCGTAGACCCACAAAAGAAGGAAGCCCACCATGAGCCATTTGGCATAGGGGGAGTCGGTCTGGATCGACGCGAGCACGTGCTCGGCATCCATCCCCTGGCCCCGGGCCGCAAGCATCAGCTTTCCCGCGCTGCGCATGGCTATGAAGAGCCCTCCCAGGATGAAGACGTTGTCGAGCAGAATCATCACGCCGCCTTTGACGCGGCTGCCGCGGTACAGCTGCCCGAGCCCCGGCAGCACCAGCGCGGAAAGCGCCACGGCTTTGATCTTGTTTCCCATCTTTGTTTTCTCCTTCTAGGCAACGGCGCGGTGCCCGCGCCGGGTTGGAAATCATCGTTTTTATGTTGTGAAATGCTGGAATTTCTGCTAGTTGTTCAACCCTATGGACAAATCCTCATCCATGAAAAGACGCGAAGCCATCATGCCGCTCCTCAAGGATCCGGAGGTGGAGGTGCGCCTGGCTGCCGCGCGCGCGCTGGAAAAGCTGGAGGCGGCCGAGAGCCTGGAAGAGGTCTTCGAGCGGCTGAAACGCGGGGACCGCGCCACCAAGGTGGCCGCCATCTACGCGCTGGGGCAGATCGGGGGAGCCAAGGTGCTGCCGGTCCTTTTTTACTGCGCGGGAAGAAGCGAGGAAGACATCAAGTGCGCGGCGATACGCGTGCTGGGCGAGGTGGAACTCCCTGAGGCGGTGCCGGTCCTTCTGGGGCAGCTCAAAGAGCCGGCGCCAGAGGTGCGGGCCGCGGCCATCGAGGCGCTTTCCCACTACCGCGACCCCGCCCTGGTCCCCCGGCTGCTCCCTTTTCTTGAGGAAAACGACGGCATGGTCGACGCCGAAGCCGCACTGGCACTCGGACGCATTGGTGACGCCTCGCTCGCCGAACCGCTGATGAAGCTGGTGAACTCCCCCCACGAAAGAACCCGCGCCTCCGCGGCGACAGCCCTGTCGCTGCTCCCCTGACCCCCCCTAGAAGTAGCGCGCCACGTCGATCCCCTTTACCAGAGGATCCACCAGGTCCACGATGCAGTCGCCGCTCGAGATCAGGCTTCTCAGTTCGGGCTCGTCGAGCATGCTCCCTTGCCGGTCCATGACCACCTTCACCACCGCGGCGCCGCAGGGCTGGCTGCTGGGGGCGAAGACGACCGCGATCTCGTTGCTGTCGAGACGGACCAGGCTTCCAGTCGGGTACTTCCCGGTCAGTTCCATGAACCGTTCCACGACGGCGCCGTCGAGGCTACCCCCCACTGCCTTCCTGATCTCCTTCATCGCCTGGTCGGGGAGCATGGGGCGCTGGTAGCTTCTGAGCGTGGTTGTGGCGTCGTAGAAGTCGGCGACCGCGACGATCTTGCTGGTGGTCCCGAACTCCTTATCCCTGGCCCACTCCGGGTAGCCGGCCCGGTCGTAGCGGATGTGGTGCCCAAGCACCGCCTCCGCCACCTTCTCCGACACCCCTTCCATCTCCCGCACGATGGCGGCGCCGTATTCCGGGTGCTTCCTCATCTCCACGAACTCGTCGCTGTTCAATTTCCCCGGCTTGTTGAGGATGTCCTTGTCCACCCGCGTCTTGCCGATGTCGTGGAGAAAACCGGCCAGCCCGCTTTCCTCCACCTCGGGCTCCTGGTGCCCCATGGACGCCGAGAGCGCCATGGAGAGCACCCCCACGTTGACGCTGTGCTGGAAGGTGTAGTTGTCGTAATCCTTGATCAGGGCCAGGCCCAGGAGCGCGGCGGGCTCCTTGATCGCCGCGGAGGCGAGGCTGCTCACCACGGTGAGCATGCGCCGGGAGTTGGGTATGCGCCCCTTGCCGATCTCCTCGAAGATGTCGCGCACCGCGCTCACCGCTTCGTTGTAAGTGTGGGAGAGGGAATCCTCCTCCATCACCTCGATCAGTTTTACCCCGGCCTCCTTGAGCCCACGGGCCAGCTCACCGGACTCGCCGCTTCCCTCCGCGAGAAGGCGCGCCAGCACGGACAGGTCCGGCGCCAGCACCCCCGGCTTCAGGACCAACCCGGCAATCCCCTTCTCCTCCAGGCGGTTGATCAGCTCCTGCAGCGGCGCAGGGGGGGCGAAGAAGAGATGCTCGCCCACGGAGAGAACGCCGTCCACGACTGCCAGGCGCAGGTCTCCGCCGTTTCTCTGCAGCACCAGCATCAGGTTTTCCATCTCCCGGAAGGGCTGCAACGAGGCGGGATGCCCCGGAGGGTAGAGCCCCGCCCCCTTGATCGCGCCCGACAGCAGAGTCGCCAGGCGTTGTGCATGCTGCAGGCCGTCAATCATGGGTCCCTCCTGAGATCCTTTCGATGGCGTCCAATGCCTCCCGGCAGGACTCGGCGAGCGCGCCGGAGCCGCGGGCGAGCGTGCTGAGGGCGGCAATCGCCGTCTCGTCGCCCAGCATCCCCAGCGTCGAGGCGACCGCCACCTTGAGTTCGAGCCAGCGCCCCATGACCGGCCAGCCGCGGGTGCCGAGCATCTTGAGCAGTTGCGGCGTGACCCTGCGGTCGCCGATGCGCCCCAGTGCCGTCACCACTTCCTTCTTCACACCGAGCTCCTTCAACAGGAGGTCGCGGCGCTCCAGAAGCTTCAAAAGCGCAGGCACCGCCTCACGGCTCCGCATAAGCCCCAGGGAGAGTACTGCGTGGCGCACCACACCCTCGTCCTCCTCTTCCAGCAGCGGCAGCAGCAGGAGCACCGACGCCTCCCCCCCTATCTTCATCAGGGCCCGGACCGCTTCCTTGCGCACCCGGACGTCGTGGTGGTACAAGGGGCGCTTCAGGGCAAGGACGCAATCGGCGCAGCGCAACTCCCCTATGATCGCCACCATGTTGCGCACCACGTACCATCGCTCGTCCTTCAGCATCGCGACCAGAGGCGCTACGGCGGACTGTCCCATGGCGACGAGCGCTGCGGCGAGCGATTTCCTTTCGAAGAGCCCCTGGGCCAGGCAGATCCTCTGGATCACCCAGTAGGCCCCTTTCCCCCCCAGGGCCGCCAGCACCCGGTGGATCGAATCCCGTACCTCGCAGTCGCGGCTCTCCAGCGCGTTCAGCAGCTGGTCCGCCGCCCCGTCCGCCAGTTGATCCAGCGTGAACAGGGCGTACTCCCGCTGGGGGAGGCTCCGTTCCGGCTCCTGATGCTGGCGCAGCAGCTCCTCCAGGATGGTGAGGACCGGGACCTGCTGCGGGTCGGCGTGATACCCCGCCATCAGCTCCCGTCCCAGATCCTGGTAGCGCATGTCGCTTTGTTCCCCCGCCATCAGCAGCAGCAGTTCGCCGATGCCGCGCTGCTGCTGCGCGGGCGACGGGGGAGCCCCCAGTGAGGGGATGCTGTCCCAGCCCTCCTGCTCCCCTTCCTGGTATGCGGGGCGCTTGGCCCAGATGGAGGCCAAGTCCTTTTCGTTGACCCAGATGGTCCGCACCCCTTTGTCTTCCAGCTCTTTGGCAAGGCCGCCTGCGGCGGCCCCCTTCTGCGGGTCGCAGTTGAGCAGATGCACGAAGACCCCCAGGTCTCCGGGGATGAGGTCCTGCATGAAGCTTATGTTGGCGATCCTGCGGATGAAGCACTCGTGCGCCAGCTGCTGCACCATGCTGTTCCCCTGCACAGGCTCTCCAGTCAGGAGAAAGCCCTGCCGGTTCACGCCGAGCACCAGCTCGCGGTCCGCTACGAGCCTTCTCAGGCCGTCGTAGGCGCGCTGCAGGGTCTCGGTGCGGTACGGGTGCCCCTTGGGGTAGAAACCCGCCCCCTTCACCGACTTGTGCAACTCGACCAGCGCCTGGACCAGGAACCCCGGGTTCTCCGCCGGCGGGACGAGCTTGAGCAGTTTCTTGTTCACGACTGGCAAATATTCCTCCCTTGACCCAACCCTTACACATTAGAGCCGTGCGCGATTTTATCTCACCGAGCGAAAGCTTGTCAAACTAATAGGGGGCGCGGCCGCAGAAGTGCACCGCAGTTGACACCTGTGGGCAAAAAGCTTAGTATTGCGTAGTTTTTGCCCCGTTCGGGGTGCGGGGACGGGGGATATGGCCAAGGTAAAAGTAAAGACAGGGTTCGTCTGTTCCGAGTGCGGCGCGGATTACCCGAAGTGGCAGGGACACTGCACCGCCTGCGACGCCTGGAGCACCATCAAGGAGGTCCGGCTCGGATCCGAGCGCTCGGCGCGTCGCGAAGGTTTCGCGGGGGCTACCTCTTCGGTGACACTTCTTTCCCAGGTCGAGTGCACCGAAAAGGCCCGCTTTTCCAGCGGCAGCGAGGAGTTCGACCGGGTCCTGGGCGGGGGCTTCGTCCCCGGCTCGGTGATCCTGATCGGGGGGGACCCCGGCGCCGGGAAGAGCACCATCCTTTTGCAGACCATGTGCTTTGCCGCCGCCTCCAAGGAGGTGCTCTACGTCTCGGGCGAAGAGTCGCTGCAGCAGATCGCCGGGCGCGCGAGGAGGCTTCAGCTTCCCCTGGACCGGGTGAAGATGCTGGCCGAAAGCTCGGTGGAAGAGGTCCTGGAGGCCGCGAAGTCCGAGCGCCCCGAGGTGGTGGTGATCGACTCGATCCAGGTGATGCAGTCCGCGGCGCTGGAGGCGGCGCCCGGAGGTGTGTCCCAGGTGCGCGAGTGCGCGGCCGCTCTCACCTGCTACGCCAAGACCTCCGGTGTGGTGCTGATCATGGTCGGGCACGTAACGAAGGACCAGTCTCTGGCCGGTCCCATGACCCTCTCCCACATGGTCGACACCCAGGTGATGCTCTCCTCCACCGAGGACTCACGGTACCGGCTGATGCGCACCACGAAGAACCGCTTCGGTCCAGTGAACGAACTGGGGGTCTTCGCCATGACCGAGGGGGGGCTGCGCGAGGTGAAAAACCCCTCGGCCATCTTCCTCTCCCGCAGCGAGAGTGCTGCGCCCGGCAGCCTGATCAGCGTCCTTTGGGAAGGAACCAGGCCGCTTCTGGTCGAGATCCAGTCCCTGGTGGTGGGGGCGCAGTACGGCTCGCCGCGCAGGCTCGGCATCGGGCTGGACCAAAACCGCATCGCCATGATCCTCGCCGTCATCACCAAGCACGGAGGCCTCGTGCTCTCGGACCAGGACGTCTTCGTGAACGTCGTGGGGGGGATCAGGGTTTTGGAGACCAGCGCCGACCTGGCGGTGGCACTCGCCATCGTTTCCAGCTTCCGGAACACGGTGCTCCCCCAGGACCTGCTGGTCTTCGGGGAGGTGGGGCTCTCCGGCGAGATCCGCCCGGTCTCCAACGGGGAGATGCGGCTCAAGGAAGGGGTGAAGCACGGCTTCACCCGCGCCATCGTACCCAAGGGGAACGCCCCGAGAAAGGGGATCCCCGGGCTCGAGGTGGTGGCGGTGAGTTCGCTCCCCGAGGCGCTGGAAGCGATATGAATCCGATCTAATGAGCGACAAAAGGAGGTCTGCGCAGCGGTTCCTGCGCTTTTACCCGTGATTTTTGTTCATCTCCAGGCAAATTTCGCTTTACTAATGGGGAAAAATCCTCTTTAATGTCGAATTGATTAGAAAAGGACAGGTGTCATGAATACGGAAAAGCTCGAGTACTTCAGAGGTATCCTGCAGGAAGAGAAGAGATCGCTCCTCGAAGAGGCAGGCCGCACCGTCTCCGAGATGACCTCCGACACGACCAACTTCCCCGACCCCACCGACAGGGCCACCCAGGAATCGGACCGCACCTTCGAGTTGAGGATCCGTGACCGGGAGCGGAAGCTGATCGTGAAGATCCAGGAGGCGCTGGCCCGGATAGAGGCCGGAACCTTCGGCATCTGCGAGGTCTGCGAAGAGGACATCAGCGAGGCGCGCCTCAAAGCCCGCCCGGTAACCACGCTCTGCATCGACTGCAAGATGGAACAAGAAAAGAAAGAACGCTTTCGGTAACCAATAAAACCCCCTAGAGCTGTCGTTTCCTTCGGAGTTCCCATGGCTGCCCGGAAGGGACAAAACCTCCTGGAGCAAGCGTTAACTATTGCCCAGTCCTCCGGCCGCTCCCCTCAGGTCCGGCTCAACTCCCTGCTCCGCCTGGCGGTCCGTGGACACGGAATCGCCTCGGCCACCATCTATGTTCCCGACGTGAAGGGGCGCGTTTTGCAGTGCCGCTTCAGCACGCTCCCCCTTCCCTGCGGTCATAGCTGTCACATCCCTTACGGCGCCGGTGGCGCCGGGCGCGCAGCCGCCACCCTTGCCCCCCAAAACTTAACCGCCGACCAGCTGCACGGCGACGAGCCGCGCTCCGGCAACGGCTCCACGTCAGCGCTCCCCCTTGTCGACGGCGACCGGCTTTTCGCCGTGCTCGCGCTGGAAAGCGCCACCGGGGAACCGGTCAAGGAAGCCGCCGAAAGGGCCCGCGTCCTGACCCCGGTGTTCTCGCTGGTGGTAGCGAGCCTTGCTGCGGCCGAAGAAGCAGAGGAGGCGCAGCGCAACCTGTCGCTGCTTTCCGCGCTCGCCAAGCTCTTGAGCTCGCCGCAGCCGCGCGGCGTCTTGCTGAACCAGCTGATGCAGCTTTGTACCAGTTCCGGCCTCTCAAGTTGCGCCATCGTCCGGCTGAAGCAAAGGGGTTCCAGCAGGGAGCGGGTGATCCGGAGCAGCCGCAGGGGTATGGGGCCGAAGCTCCCCTACCTGCTGGAGCAGGAGCGCACCATAGCAGCCCGGGCCTGCGCCACCGGCGTCACCTGCGCCGAGGAACTCGGGGCCGACTCCAGTTACCGCTATGCCCTTTGCACTCCACTTGGCAGCAACGGCGCCCAGCTGGGCACCATGACCCTTTTCGGGGGGGCGGAACTCGCCTCCCCCAAACAGGTCGAGCTTGCCGAAACGGTGGCGCGCCTTCTCTCCGGCGCCATGGCCGAGGCGATCTGCAAGGAGCAGATCAAGACCTACGACAGCGTGAACGAGAAGAAGCTGAAGGAGCTCTCCCTTCTTTACCGGATGAGCAACACCATGCTCTCCACCATCCAGCTGAACAAGCTGATCCACCTCACCCTGACCGCGCTCACCTCCGGCCCCACCCCCTTCTTCGACCGCGCCTCGCTCTTTCTCACCAACGAGCGCTCGGGGGTGCTTCTCGGCATGCTGGGGGTCACCAGCGAAACCTCCCATCCCCTCTCCACCCCCAGTGGGGGAGGCGACGACATCCTCTCCAGCCGATGGGACATCTCCGACCACGATATGGCCGAACAGCGGAATTCGGAGTTCTCCCGGCAGGTGCAGGGGAGGCGGCTGGAACTGGACGGCACGCTCAACATCGCTTCCCAGGCCGTCCTGGAGAAGAGGCTGATCTACATCCCGGACGAGGGCGGGATCGACGGTGCCGCCCTCCATTCCGGCCGCGGCGCCCTGGCTGCCTCCCCGCTGATCGCTCACGGGCAGGCAGTGGGCGCGGTACTGGTCGACAACGCCTTGACCCGCAAGCCGATCAACCAGGAGCACCTGCGCTTCCTGCAGCTTTTCACCAACCAGGCCGGGATGGCCATCGAAAACTCGATGCTCTACAACAAGATCGAGGACGCAAACCGGCAGCTGAGCGAGGCGCAGGAGCACCTGCTCCAGAAGGAGCGTCTGGCCGCCATCGGCGAGATGGCCGCCGGCATCGCCCACGAGCTGAAGGGTCCGCTGGTCTCGATCGGCGGCTTTGCCGGCAGGCTCGCCAAGAAGCTCCCCCAGGAGAGCAGCGAGTGGGCCCACGCCGACCTGATCGTGCGCGAGGTGCTCAGGCTGGAGGGGATCCTCTCCGAGATCCTGCTCTTTTCCAAGAAGACCACCATCTGTTACACCAGGTGCAACCTCTGCGACATCGTCAGGGAGTCGCTCGCCGTGGTCACCCCTCCCCTGGAGGAGAAGCAGATCACCGTGAACGCCAAGTTCCCGCGGCAAAAGCTGGTGCTTTTGGGTGACGGGCAGCAGTTGAAGCAGGTATTCATCAACATCATCCTGAACGCCCTCGATGCCATGGGGACAGGCGGCTCGCTGAACATCCAGGTCTCCCCGGCCGAGTTGGACGGCAAGGACGCGGTCCAGGTTAAGATTTCCGACACCGGCGGCGGCATACCGCTGGAGACGCTGAACAGCATCTTCACCCCTTTCTTCACCACCAAAGGAAGCGGCACGGGCCTGGGGCTCCCCATCGCCAACCGCATCATCACCAACCACGGCGGCAAGATCCAGGTCACCAACCTTCCCGGCCTCGGCGTCGAATTCAGGGTTGTGCTTCCCAAGCACTGGTGACACCGGCGGCATCGCCACGTGTCACAGTGAAATCCCTCCAAGGCTTTTTCTCTAGGCTTACTGTCACGAACAAAAGAAATCACAGGAAAAGTGTGCCATGAAAGGAAAGCCTGACATGGCCTTCTGAGAGCAGAGCCCCCATTTTCGTTTTTTCTCCTCATTTCCTCCTTATTTTTCCTATATCCTGATACTTGAGGTAGTACCGGGAATTTGTTAGGCCAAAGGAGAACGGTCATGAAAAAACGAGTGAAAGTGCTGATAACTGTCGTCATGTTGCCGCTGCTGCTCTCGGGTTGCATCATCTCGCCATGGTATTACGATGACGGGCCTGGCTACCACCACGACCACGGCAGATGGCACGACCGCGGATACGACGACCGCGGGTATGGACGCCGCTAGTTTTCAGGTTGAAAGCAACGGACACACCATAAGGAAAGGGCTTAGGGGGATACCCTAAGCCCTTTCCTTTTCTTAGTTATCGATGAGCTCCCGGCTTCCCTCACCCCGGCCCTCTCCCAGAGGGAGAGGGGGAGGCTAGAAGTCGGTCCCTTTCACGTAGCTCCTGGCCGCGTTGGGATTGGGAGTCACCTCGTCCGGCCGCATCATCTCGTTGTCCTCGTGGTCTATGATGTGGCAATGCCAGACGTAACCGTCGCCGCCGTTGGGATCGAAGGGGAAGAAGGCGGAAGCGGCAGGGGTGGCAGCGGAGAGGTCGGTCGGGGCCCAGCGGACTGCAATCCGGGTGACCTCTCCGGGCAGGGCCATGATGGTGTCCTTCCAACCCGCCTCATGCGGCAGGGGAGGCGCCGGCCGGCCCCTGAGATACGCCGGTTTCCCTTTAACGACTGCGGCGATATCGGGGTTCCCGCCCACGGCACGAACATTGACAGGGTTGCCGTCATAGCTTTGCGGCGGGCCGAATCCGGGTATGTACACCCCCGCCGGATACGGCTTCATGGCCATGGGATCGAAGCCGCCCCCCGTGAAAGCCTGGGCGTATGCCGCGCTGTACCCCTTGACGTCGAAGTTCTGCCTGTTGACCAGCTGGAACTGGACCAGGTGCAGGTGGATCGGATGCGCATCGGCGGTCAGGTTCACGATCTCCCAGACCTCGGTCTCGCCCTCGTTGGGGCGCTCGGAGATGTAGTTGCCCCCCTTCGCGTCAGACGTCAGCCCGGGAATCGGCTCGAATGTATAGTGCCCGGTCGCCGTATCGAGGCCGCTGATCCTCTTGCCGTTCCACTTGGTGTTGTTGACCAGGATCTCGAGCGGTCCGCCGGGATAGGCGACGGGAAGGCCGGTTATAGGATCCGCTGCGACCTGCGGCATCCCCATCACCTCGTTAAGGGTCAACTGGCGTGTCTTGTGCACCGGGACGGCGACCGCGCCGTTAGCCGGATTGACCAGCCGCACCATCGGCTCGCGC